>ENA-ORUM01000100-ORUM01000100.1-human-gut-metagenome-genome-assembly--contig:-NODE-100-length-125755-cov-9.708958_pt1 | contig 125755 bp, 121 predicted proteins | sample MGYA00242083_ERZ509217 | MGnify/ENA primary metagenome ERZ509217 (study PRJEB26280, sample SAMEA2338831) | human gut metagenome | biome: human gut; feature: human-associated habitat; material...
ACAATGGCTCAGCTGTTTTCTGCCGAAAAGTGACTACCGTCGTGCGTCGGCCCTGGACCAACAGGGAAGTCCTGTTGCAATAGAAACGGAAAGAGCAGTTTCTATTCCCTCGGCCACGGCCAAATACTTTGTCGGCTTTCCGATCCTTATCGCACATCCTGTTAATGAGACATTTGATGGCAGACAAGAAATCTTTTTGGGAGTTCCAACAGAAGCTTTTTTGCCGTCTTTGGTTAAGAACGTCTTATGCACCGCGATTAACTTGCCTTCTGAATTACGGATTGCCGCAATCATGGCGCAAAATTCGTTTTTCGAACCGTCAGGGTTGAGGTAGCTGATTTTCGGACTAAACCTTAAATCTTCTACCAGCTCCGGATCTGTCACTTTGAGGCATCTCGAAAGAAAATACTTTGCGAGCGGTTCACATTCAGGATCTTTCCAAGAAAATCTCTTGGCATTCTCCCAAGTGGAAACAATCGCATTTTCCCGTCGGGTGTCCTCGCTTCTCTGTTTTTGCGTGGCTCTTTCCTCTTCTTCCATGCTAGGAAGCCTTTCGGCTCCCCAATGGTAAGTATGAAAAGTCCCGGAAGAAGATTGATAAGTCTGCTTTGAAAACAACGTTAAACAAACCCGATCCCCTTCTTTCACACCTGCAATAGCACAAGCTTTTTGAAGGCCCTTTCCACGCAGTTTTTGAACCTGTTGGTTGTGGTCTTCCTCACATAATTCGACAATGAAAGTTTCTTTGCCAGAATCATTGTGACTGCTCATGCGCAAGATGGTTCCAACAAACTTCTTCTTCATTAGTTCCGTCCGGATCAGCTTGGAAGTTGAATTTTCGAAACCCAAAAGCGCTCCAACATGCTTTAAGACTTCAAAAAAACTCCATCCGTTTATCCATTCAAGTGTTTTAAACCCGTCCCTAAATTCACCGCAGGTGTTGCAGACGCATGCACCGTTTTCTTGATAGTTAGGGAAGAGCCTAAAGCCGTCTTTCCCTCCGTGGACAGGACACGGAACATGCTTTCCCGGCTGCTCCATCGCTGCGGATAACTGCGGCGCTAAAGCAGAGAAGATATAGTCCCAATGGCCTTTGGCAAGAGGTCGAATTTCTTCGATGTTCAAAAAATATTTCATTGATTACTCCAAGAAAGTTGATTGATCGAGTAGGGCCCCGCTGATATTCAGCGGGCACCCTCTCACACCACCGCCCGTACCGATCTAGTAGGCCAGGTCACCCTGGTTTTACGGCGGTTTCTTAACGTTTTAACCTCTAAAACACTCTAACCATGTCCAACCCCTCTTTTGGAGGAAGTCCGTAGTTAGCGTCGTCGCAAGAATGCCGCTCAGAGCAATTCGCCAGTAGCCCTTTCGAGTACAGCCCCACTTAAAAGCTCGGTCAAAGTCGACCCCAAGCTTAAGAAGAGCTCTTATCCTCGTTTTGATCTTCCTCCAAGTTTTCCACAAGAGCTGTCGGATACGTCTCCGTATCCACATGTCCATTTCTCGCGTCCAAATTTTGGAGTCAGCTAGCTGAAAGTAGTTCATCCAGCCTCGGAGCTTCTGTGCCAACTGCTTTTTCACATTCTCTATACTCGTTTTCGGAGTCCTCGAAAGGATTCTTCTTATTGAGTCTTTCAATTTTTGTTTGCTCTTTTTATGGATCGCCAGGCGTGTTTCCTTCTTAGCCTGGTTGTAGTAGAAGCCGTACCCCAGGAACTTTGTTCGTGGGTCGGCTAGCCTACCCACATATGATTTCTCCTGGTTCACCTTCAACAGCATTTTGTCCTGCACAAATCTTGTCAGACTTGCCAGCGTTCTTTCTGCCGCTCTTCTACTCTTACAGATGCAGATCAGGTCATCAGCGTATCTTGCAAAGCGGTGGCCGCGCTTTTCCAATTCCTTGTCCAGTTCATCTAGGTAGATGTTGGCAAGGAGCGGTGACAGTGGGCCGCCTTGCATAAGTCCTATCTCTGTGGGTTTTGTTTCCCCATTGATTTGGACACCCGATCGAAGCATTTTATGTATCAGAGAAATGACTCTGCCGTCTTTGATTTTGAGTGACAGCTTTCTGATTAGTCGGCTGTGGTTCACCGTGTCAAAGAATTTGGCTAAGTCCATGTCCACTGCCCATCGGTAGCCTTGATCGGCTTCGGTCGTTATGACTCTGAGAGCATGGTGAGCCCGCATGTTCCGTCTGAACCCGAAGCTCCTATCCGAGAAGTCCCTGTCATAGGCCCAGTGGAGTACTTGGGCGGTTGCCTGTTGCACTAGACGGTCTATGACTGTAGGGATACCAAGATCTCGGAACTTTCCGGGTTCATCTTTCGGAATGCTTACTCTTTTCACAGGGGAGGGTCTGTAAGTTCCCTCCTTAATCGCCCTTGTAAGCTGGCCGGGATGGCTGCGTATCCAGTCGAGCAATTGCCCGACTTCCATATCGTCAACCCCCGGAGCCCCTCTGTTGGCTATTACTCTTTTGAGCGCTTCCTTCAGATTAGAGGGCTCCAGTATCGCCTCTAAGGTGATGCCTGCGTATAAATTGAGGTTATGTGTGTCTTCTTCTGCTCCTATGGACGCGGGCGGATCCTTTTGTGCAGGTTGGGTCGCATTCCGTGCTCCTCGCCCGCATGAAGGTTTTTCATTGTTTCTATCCACGGTTCCCTTTGTCGTAGTTGCAGTAACACACTCCGTTAAGATTCGGGCCTTCCTCGGCTACTGCTACCGAGTACTATGCCGTCTGCTGACTACTCACGGCAAGCTTTACTCCGTCAAACCATTTGGTCTGCGTCCGTGAGTTCTCCTCGGGTAAGGACGAACTCTTTCCCATCATGTACCTTCGGTCTCTACACTATCGGCTCCGTGTGGCCTTGGGGCTTTGACTTGGTGTGCGGTCTTACCCGTCGATAAGTGCCTAAAACCGTTCCTGTTCGTAAGGTCAATGGTTTGCCTCGGGCTTCCTTCAGTCGGGACCTCGCGGTCCAGGCCTTGCCTCTGGCTATGTGCTTGGCGCCACCGCCTGCACTTCGGGACTTTCACCCTATAGAGTTCGCTCATGCCGAGCGCACACCTCCTGACGCAAAAAGACCGAAGTCTTTTGCGTCTCAACAACTAAAGGAGGATTGATTTTGCAAAGCCGAATAAAGCGGCTTTTAGGTCTTCGATGTTTTCGATAAGGACAGAGTCCGGGATCACGTCGCCGAGAAAATTCTCAGAACCCAACTGGATTCCTAGAACTGACACTCCGCTTTCCCTTAATTTCTTCACTTTGGCTGCACATTGATCAGGAGGGACACCGCCGTCGGTAATGACGATCAGAACCCTCTTTTCACATGGCTGCCGGCGAAGCATTAAGCCCGCATAGATCAAAGACTCAAACAACGGAGTGCATCCACATGCGTGGATAGCCCCGATAGCTTCAGGTTTGATGTTCTGCAAGCTTTGGCCGTGCCTTATCAAAGGAACTACAGAGAAATTGCCCATACCACAAGAGGTCGCAGGGAAAACCGAAAGCGCAGGATTGACTCCTTTAATGCTTTGGAGCCCTTTGACCAGCCCTAATCCGGCTCTGATCGCCAGATCAAGATTTGTACCCATGGAGCCGCTCGCATCTAAAAGGATGTGAACAGCTGTGTTTGGTGCAGTTTTTTCTACTGTTCTCTCGAAGACTTTCGTCTCTCCTGTTACCAACCTTGCGAGTTGTCGGTAACAAGGTTTTCGTCCGCGATTGCTGATCCATCTGCCGGTTGCACTTCTCGACTGAACTAGCCCGGTTAAGGCTAAGCGCAGTGCAACGGAATCGGCCTTTGCATGAAGCAATCGTTCTTTTCCTCGTTCCGGATTGCCGTCCTGGATACAGACGTCATCTGTTAAAGGAAAAGGTTTTACATACGGCTCTGAATTTCCACGTGTGATCCGACTGAACTTTTCTGAAAGCGCCAAAGGATTGGATATATTCCCGTTCGGACTATTCAAAAGTTCTTCAATTGGAGTAGCTTTTGACTTCCGCCTCTGGCGTTGGAAAGCATTTTCCCCCGAAGGCTTCTCGCCTTTCCCGGAATCATCTTCCTTCCGTTCGGGCTGAGGTTGCTTCAGCCGCAAAAAATCCAAGATTTCTCGTCGAAGAACCTGTACCTCTCGCGTGCTTTTACAGTCCTTAACTCGGAGCGCAAAGCCTTCAAGTTTGTCGCACACTTCTTTCCCAAAGGAAGAAATGGTTTGGTCGCGAAGAATCTTCAGGAGGGCTTCCATCCATTCTCGATTCAGCAATTTCCGCTCGGCTGAGCAGAGCAGAAACATTGGAATCAAAGATGTCCGGGGCCAAGCCGGCTTGTTTGCCAACGACTCGATATCGCCAACGTGCGCAGCCTTGAGCAGACGCTCAGCACCGGGGTAGATCTTGTCCATTTCCATCTCGATGCGAACGTCTTCCAAGGCGTTATCCAGAGAATGCTCAAACGCGGAGATCTTTTCGTCATTGTTAAATTCCGAAAATCTGACGTGTCCGCATTCATGGCATAACAAACCAAGAAGTTTTCTCTCGCTTTCCGGCGTCTCAAGCTCCAAAAAGGGAAGAGAGATTACTTTTCCATTGGTAAACGCACCGCTGCCGCCGATTTCAATCGTCACGCCGCAGTTTCTGCCTAAGGCTGCGGCCACAATTGGAAGGCTTTGTTTGAAATTTGATTGATTGGGAACTGCTCTTGAAATCATGATTTTCCTCAAAATTCCGGCAGTTCTTCCCGGCGGGAAGAAACCCGCCGGGTTCGAAAATTTAGAAATAAAAACCTTCTCCTACGTCTACAGAAGGCACCTTTGGAAGCGGAGTCTGCGAAGAGGAGAGCGCCTCCAAATGCTCGTGCTCTTTAGTCTCGACAGAATCAGCGGCTTTCTCTTGACTTAACGGTAAGACAATCAGTTGTTCATCCGATGAATTGCCGTTGCAAGACGTCTTTTCATCTTTCCTAGAACCAGTTTGATTCGAGGATTCCTCTTGAAAGAAATGCTCGATAGATTCTTCGGAAACCGGATTTTCAGCTTTTGTCGTTCCGCTTTGCGACGAGAAACTCTCTTCTTCTGTCGTCTTAAAGAGGCACGCCTGTTGCGGCAACTCTGGCAGCTTCGATTCCGGTTGAACATCAGTGAGTCCCTCAACCGAAACCTTCCCTTCAATAATGTCGTGTATCAGGTCCTCGTCTCCCAGTGTCTTGATCAATGTGGCTAATCGCCAAAAGTCTTGACCACCGAAATATCCTTCCTTCGGCATCGTTAAAAGCACGTTGTCGATGATCCGGATAAGAGGATTGATCTTTGAATTAAGAAAAGAAAGCCCGCTCAAACGTTCTCTGATCCGTTTTACGGCCGAGATCGTTTTTTTATTCGCCCGCTCCTTCCCCAAGAAAGACTCCTTGAAGAAGATGCGAGCCAATTGAGCTACTGAACCGATCAGCTCATCGCCAAGCCCGCTTACTCTTTTGACTAGAGCTTGCTCCTGCTCATCATTTACGGGCTGAACCTTAAATGACTCGTAGGAGGCTTTAATCCTTCGAGAAACGCTGTCTCGGCTGAGCTTTGCGCCCCTGATGCTTTCGGAAAAGTCGGGATGTGCGTTAGCCCAGTCTTCCACCAGTACGTCGTAGCGATTCAAAAAAGAATTTTTCTCATCGTTGTACCGCCGTACCAGTTCGTCCAAGGCCTGGAAAACCTCTTCAGCCTTGTCTGTGGGAACTGCCCAGCCTGATAAATACTTCACGCCTCGGGACTCCAGCAGGCTTTCAGCTTGATGCTTGAGTCTGTCGAAAACCCGCAGCGTTTCCGGATCGATGATTGCTTTCAGTCCAAGGGACTTTGCAACCTCTTTGGGAGGAAGTCGTCCGTTGGTACCGAGGGCAAAGTCGATCTCCCTCATAGCCCTTGTTCCTGTCCACTGCTGAAATTCCGGAACAATGACTACAATTTTTTGAAGAAGGTTTACTTCTTTATCTTTCATAGTGAACTCCTAGAAGAAAGGGAGTTCCCTCCTCTCCGGGAGTTATGAACTCCCGGTGGGGATAAGGTTTTCAATACCACATCGGCTCGGAAACTTTGACAGATTGAATCTCTGCTTCAAGCTCCTCATCAATGAAGTCTTTGGGAAGGTAATCTCCGGTAGACCGAATAAGCCAACTTTCCGTCTGATTCCCTCTGAAAGGATCAAGCTCCTTCTCAGAGAGGTTTTTTGACTTCAGAAAGCTCTTGTAGTCAACCTTTCCCTTGGTCAGCCTTTTTGTGAGGGCAACACCCGCAAAATCAGCAAGACGGTAGTCTCCCATCATCTCACTGAGTTCTTCCTTGCATTTGTCGCGGATCTTATTGAGATCATCAATCTCCGTTTGAAGTTCAAGGACGCGGTTATTGGCGTAGTTGAAATCAGAGGCTAAACGACACCACTTAGAAACATCCTCATCCTTTTTGGGGATGTAGATGTCTCTGACAGGGTCTTTCGCCGGCTCTTTTCCCTTCTTAATGTTCAAATTCCAAAACTCTTCTCCCCGAAGCACAATGTCTTGGATCAAAGCGTCGTTTCGAACGATCTCAAAGGTGAGGAGTTTCTGGGTTCCGCCGTCAAAAAAGACAAGCCAGCCTTTTGGGCTGCCTGATACGAGAAGCTGATGCTGAACTTGGACTGAGTAATGCTTTGCAGCCTCACTTTCAAGTCCGAGATTCTTCACCTCTTCCAGAACCGAACTACCCGGACACTTAAATTCAACAGGAGAACCATCGCTGGTCAGCCCGTCAAATGATGCTCGGAAAACAGGGTTCTCATCGTATTCGGCACAGGTAGGAAAGAGAACTTCGCCGAATTCAAACTCAAACAAAGACCTCGCGATCGCTTCGGTTTCTTTTCCGTAACGAACCAAAGGATTGTTCGAGAGATCGGGCGGCAAAGCCTTTTGTAATTTCTCAAGCCACAGTCTCCATACCGTTTTATAGGGACTTAGCCCGAGAATTACCGAACTTTCCGTCGCTGTTATTCCTTGACGCCTCCATTCGAGCCACTCTTTCGTTCCTTGCTCTAAGTTAACGATCCTCATTTGAAACTCCCTGCAAAGTTGCCGGAGATGTTTCTTCCGGAAGGATTTCGTTCCCTTCAGGTAAAGAAGAAAGACCGAGCTCTTTGCGTTTAGCCGTTAAAACTTCTTTGGCATAAGCGCAATCCTCTTGAGAGAACTTCTCTTCAATCCACTGAAAAGCTCTTTCCCAGCCATCGTCTCTATTTTTGGCGTGCTCAATGAGCTTGCCAATCAGAGCGTCAAGCCGAGATTTCTCAAGAGAAGGTCTTGCCGGAATCTGCTGCACCAAAGGAATTTGGCTTTTCAGGTCAGAAGTAGTACCGCTGCCGTTAAAGCTGTCTTCCCCAAAAGTATCTCCTTCGTCGTAGATACCTGTCAGACTGAACGCTAATCTTGCACATTGAATGAAACCGCGCGTTCTCAGCATTCGTCTAGGCCATTTTCTCCAGACAGAAGATTTTTCGTTAAAACACTCAACCATGTACTCTTGGATGGTGACGGGATCTTCAACACCCTTGAGTTTGATAGAGCATTCAACGTATTCAGGGAACTCTCCGCCGTAGCAGTTGAGCTTGATTGTTGACTCCGAGAATTTGAAGGACATTCCGTTAAAGTCTTTTTGGTTCCGGACGATTTTGCACCATCCGTCCAAACTGACAACAGGAACGACATCTCCGCCTTTTCCTCTAAACGCGAATATTTCACGATTAAAAGGATTAAGACCAAAGTTCTCGCAAACCAAAAGAAGAACCATGAGCTCTTCGTTCGAAGGGGCAACTCCGTCTGACTGTTTGAACACTTGATTCATCAGGCTGGCCATGAGTTTGCCGGGCTCGACACCGAACTTAGAAGCTAATCTTGCGACCAGAGAAACGGTTTGAGCTTTTATTGCATTGTTTTCCATTTGAGGACTCCAAAAAGAAACGAGGAATCCTCTTCCCGTTAGGGGACGGAGATTCCCCGACGGGTTGATGAAAACAAAAGTTAGTTAGACGAGTTCTTTGTCCATGCGTCGCCGAATACGGTTTCGCAAAGATTTAGAACCGCCCTGGCTTCTTCAGGCTCGGAACGTATTAGCAGCGATCTTTGCAGTCCATACTCAAGAGCATTGGGAGAGTTGCGAAAATCGTTGGAAATTTGTGCCCAGCGAAGCAGCGTTCTTGTTGACATGGTCAATGAAATCCTCCCCTCAGAAAACAAGGTTCTGATTTCGTTAGCCAAACGAACCATGGATGCAAGTACCGGCTTCATAGCAGGGACTGTCTTCGCAAGAAGCGTCTCTTCCACGTCCGGTGATTGATAACCGACTTCCAAGAATCTGAAACGATCCAAGAAAGCTAGGTTCAACTGTTGAACACCCATGTACCGTCCTGTTCCGTCTCCGTTGCCGCAGCTGTTGGCAGTTGCGACGACTCGGAAAAGCGGATGCGGATGAATAATTTCACCGGCATTGTCGGCCAAAACCAACGGACGGCCTTCCAGAACATCGTTCAGACCGGCGAGTTCTCCCGCATCGGCCAGATCGATTTCGTTTAAGACCAAAACATGTCCGTACTTCATGGCTTTTGCCAGCGGTCCGTACTGAAAAGTCATCTCAGGGGCTCCGCCTTCCTTCTGCGAAGAATAGGTGAAGTGGCCGGTGAGCTGGCTAAATTCGAATCGGTTGTTGAGCGTGAGAAGCTGAACAGGCCAATTCAGTCTGGCGCAAACCTCATTGACGACGCTTGTCTTTCCGCTTCCAGTCGGACCGGTAATGAAAAGCGCGTCACCGTTGGGCTTCCGCAAAAAGGCGAGCAAATCTCTTAGGACTTCACGACGAAAAATGTAGTTGTCGTGCCGAACAGGGATTGCAGCGTCTTTATCGTTTGAAAAACCGAGAATCATCAAAGACTTCGGCATCTTTATCTGATTTACTCCGTCGTAGACGTTAGTAAATACTTCTGCGCTGAAATACTTAAATTCAGGCTGTAAATTGCTAGGGTCTGGCATAGTTACTCCGTTTAATGGGAGCTACGCCTTCCCTGACGGGAACGCTTGCTCCCGCGAGGGTTAAGGGCTGAACGAATTACTCGTTCGGTACAAGTTGATTTTGATGAGACGCTCAACTGGCGACCTGATTTTTACAACGCTTCAGAGGGTTGGTAATCCTTTTACATGTGGATTGACTTCATGGCAGAACTTCTGCGGTTTTATCTTCCTTATTGGTTGTCTGAATCAAAGGTTCCTGCTCCGGCACTGAACTTGGGAGCAACTCCGCCGATTTGTCGTTTTCGTCACTATTGGCTGTCGCAGCTTCCGACTCACTTCCCTCGGCGGTTTCCTCACTCGACTTTGGGAAGCTCCGACTTCTGATCTCTCGAATCTGGTTTACGAACTTTCTGAAGGCGTAGCACCATGACTTCGCTGTCTTATCACTCATTTCCGGACTGATTAGGTTGCTGATCTCCAGGAGCTCGGCTGTGGCAATCAGTTCATCGAGAATAGAAAATAAATTTAGTGCCCTTAAAGAGAAGCTCGAACTTGCCTTAGCTTCAATGGTGAGAGTGTGGCCATAGCTGAGTACCGGCACCTCTTCGCCCATCCGATCTTTGAGGGTTTCTTTCATCTGGGACAGCGTGGCATTTAGTTCGGTGCTGAATGCAGAAAAAAGGCTTTCAATAAGGGCCTCATTTTCCCGAGCCTCTTTGGTTCGATTCTGAAGTCTGAGGACCTTAGTCGCCGCGTAAAGCTGTGAGTTCAGCTTATCAAAGGTTTTTTCAAAGAGTTTTTGTGCCTGGCAAGTCCGCAGCGTCAAGGAACGACTCAAAAATGGACGAGAGTGCTCTTTGGCCGCCTTGTCATTGTGTTCAGAGATGTCGTCCGCCAATACCTGAGGAGTGGAAAGAGTATTTGAAGTCATGATGGAGTCCTAAATATTTTTCTGAAGATTGAAAATTGGCAGCCCCGCAAAGGCGCAAAGCAAACCAATAGTTACCAGAAGTCCCTCCGGAGGAAACGAGAAAGGAAGAAAAATTAACAACAACGTTGCCAAAAGTAGGAAATGCAAGAATGTTGAAGATAACTTTAACTTCCAAGGGGACATATAGAGAAAAGTTTCCTTGGCGAACCGTCTTTCGATCCCTGCGAATAGAATCGAAATAAACAATGCCGGCAGCAGCAATACAAACCAATAGACTGCTGCAGTCAGTCTGAAAAGTACTGTCAGTATGTAATACTGAAGTTCATACCAGCCATGACCAAGTTTTTCTCCCCATTTCCTAAACGGAGCTTTTTCACTGTTCGGAACACGAAAGTTGAATGAGTCAGTGATGAACCGGTACCCTGACTTGTAAATTTCAGAACTCATAGCAGCAGGAATCTCAGACAGAGAGGGCCCAAGCAGTTTATAAGTTGCGGTCAGTTCCCCTTGCCACTTCTGTTTTGGAGTTTGTCCGTTAGGAAACACCACACAAAAGAACATTCCCAGCAACATGGCTACGAAAAATATGGAAACAAGGCCGCTGTGTTTTTTCTCGCTCATTTCGTTGTCTCCCAGTCTGGAAAACTCAGGTACGGCATTCGGGTCTTAACGACATGGCCGCCGCTTATTACGGCAAAGCACTCTCCGTTGGGCAAAGAAGAGAGAATTTCCGGAGGCACCAATTCACTTTCAGACTCTGAAACTCTTTCGCTTAACGTGCCTCCTTGCGAACAAAAAGAATCCGCAGATGTCGACACAGAGTGGCTAACCATGCGGCTTTTTACTGTCGACTTGGTGATTCGCTCCGCAAAATAACGATGAGTTTCTCCATCGTTGGAGCGCGTACAAAGAAGGTTGTTTAAGTTCCCCAAAACTTTGTCCGCTTCTGCCTTATTTCTCGTCCTGGCGATAAAGTCCGAGACCGTCTGGGTGGCTAAGCAGGTAATAAATCCGGCTCCACGTCCTTTATTTAGCAACTGGATAAAAGGTTCACTCAAGACTTCACTTGCTTCGTCCACGTAAAGAGCTACCTTACTGAGCTGACCTTTTCCATACGCATATCGAGACCCTGCAAGAGCTGTCAGGTCAGAAAGAATTAAAGAGCCGACGATTCGGGATAAGTCAGGATCCTTCATTGCGTGCAAAGACACGAGAAGTATCCATTGATTATCAATAATGTCTCTTAGACTTAAGGTTCTTTCTGCCGTAACGTCTTCCGGGTCTAAAAGTTTGCCGATGTCTCCGGTTGCAAGTTTTTCAACAACCTGAAAAACCATAATCGCGCGCTTATAAATGAATTCTTCATCGTAATCTGCAAACTTAATGACGGATTCAACATCATCGTTCCTATCAAACTCCCTGTAGGCGTTCAAATAGGTCTCCATTTTGTCTTTTTTGTGAATTCGAAGATCCGTGCATAAATTCTTGAAACGTTCTTTGCCTAGGACTTCTTTGAGGTACCCCTCAAGGCAATCAACAAGCAGTCTTTCCCGATTGTTAATGTAGTAATAAATCCTTTTGAAGGAGAGCGGTTTATTTGCGATTGAAATTCCTTGGCAGACCGTCTTCAAAAAAGATTCTCCCATCTTGCTGAATTCTGAATCTGCAGTTTCCTTTGGAAGGCAGTCGCAAATTCTTGTCGCAACCTCTGTAGCGCGAGAACAATTTGAGAACAGATCAAGATGAATAGAGCGTTCAGGATATGCAAGATCGAATTCAAAAATACCTTTTGTATCGCCGCTTCTCTTTTTGTAGGAAAAATAGACGGCATTGCGGATGTCCTTATCTCCCTTGGGATCGATAATTATGACCGAGAGATAAGCCAAAATATCTTGATCGATAAAAATGATCATGGTTTGGGTCTTTCCGGCACCGGCCCCGCCCACAATCAACATATGACCTGGTCTATGAGAGGCTTTTTGCCAAATTGCGTTTTCTTTTGGAAGCAGCGCAGAAATCCATTGTTGTCCTGAGGCCTGGATAAGGAAAGATAAGTCGTGTCTAAGAGTAAATAGGCTCTTAGCCGGATGGAAAACCCATTGTCTAAGATTCGTCAAACTTTTAAGGATCATCCTTCTTTTGATGAATTTTCTTTGTAAGGACGAGGCATCGCATTTCAAAAAATCACTTGCCTCCTGGCATTGAGAGGGCTGCCAGGAACCTCCCTGTCCCAGATATAGAGCACCGTCTTTACCTTCTTTCTCCAAATAGTTAATAAAACTGTCTGCGCTGGTTTGAGGAAAACTTATCTGAGAGATCCGGCTTTTCAAAGATGCAACAGCGCTAAGTTTTCGGCCGGATAAAAACAGTCCAAATGAGGAAGCGATGCATACAGGCAAGCAAAGTAACTGCGGAATGCTTTCTAACCATGCCGCGGCAGCATACCCCGTAGTCGTCAATAGGCAGAGGTAAAACTGACAAACAAAGCTGTCATGATGTTTAAGTATTTGTACTCGACTGATTTTTTTATTCACGGTTTTTCTCTAGAAAACAAATGAGGTTCTTTTCTGAGTCAAAGCGAATCTTGTCCTTTGCGTCCCCAAGAGCAAGAAACACTTCAAAACTTTTTCCGCTTATGGAATGGTCTCGAAGAAACTGCTCTAGGTCTTCCGAACTAAATACGAGATAAGATTCTGTGGATGGAATTTCTTTCAGTCGAAAAATCGAGGTGAATCCGTCACGCGCTTTCAAGAGTTCTGATAGGGCCTCCTTACAATCGTTCTTTGCCTTTTCCGCTATAGACAAGTCAGCGGTTTTTTCAACAATTTTCTTTGTAAGAGCAGGCTTTGCTCGAAAGTCGAGATCAGAGACCTTCTTGAGCTCCTTTTCCGGATTGTTAGGATCGAACCGATACTCTTCGGTGATCCAAGAACGTAACCGCTGGGGATATTCTCCCCATGGAAATAAAGTATCCCAACGGTCAAATCGAAGTGCCTTAACTCGGCGAATACGCCCTTTTTCTATTTCAATGTCGACAGGCCAAACATACGCAATCCCGCCGTCCTCCTCCCAAGAGAACGGCGTAATTGCCTTAGCGGTGCTTAAACAGTCAATGACTCCTTCAACAGTGGATGGCGCGCATGTAAGGCCTCTGTAAAGCATATAAGAACGGATTTTTTCAACGATCTGTTCACTTAACACCAAAAGGGGGCCGGAGCGAGTGCAATATATATCGCTGTCGGCAAGATTTATTGAAATTTTTTCTTGAGTTTGAAGTTGTCTAAGGGCTTCTACATAAAATACAGATTGGGGAGCAGTAATTCCACGGACACAATCTGCGGCGTCTGTCACGCAGCGGTCGAGCATCTCTTTCTGAACTACTTTGTGTTCGGCTGCGTCTAAAACCTCTTTTAAAGGACCTGTTTTATCAACGAGGCAGTCCTTGATCAGTTTCAGAATAGGGATCTGGGTGTTTTCGAGAAGCTCTTGAAGATCCTTCGTTAGGAGATACTTCAAAAATAGAGCATATGAATAATTTTCATGCTCTTTATGAATTCGGTCTTTATTCCAAGTTAACCGGATTTTTTGACTCTGGCTCTTTGTGCTCCAAGTTTCAAAATCATAGAGTTCCGGCTGCCACTTCTGCCCTTTTTCATTAGTGATAGTGATGTCTTTAAGCTTTCCCAAGTCGTGTGCTAACTCGCCAGTAAAAGCAGTAAATCGGATCAAACATTGGTTGTTGAAGGTTTGAGCATAAGTTGCATTTGGTAATCGAACATTCTTGGCAAATTGAGCGGCTTGTGCAGCAGCCTTTAAAGAGTGGATAAATAATCCGCCGGGGAAAGAAGAATGATGGTTCTCGCTGGCTGGAACAAGATATATAAGCTGAACAAATCGCTTGATGATATCCAGAAGAATGCTCCTTAGAGGAAGGTTATTTTCTCCACAAGGGACATTATCGAGGGCATAGTCGATATCAGACCAAAATGCCTTCATGATCTGCTCAGAACTAAAAAGAACGCCGGATAGATCTCGTGGCTGCTTCTTTATATCTTCGCTTGTGTAGATTCTTTCCTCCAAATGGCTTTCTTGCTGAGACTGGTCAGAGGCAGTCTTATTCGGTTTCTTGAACAGACCAAACCAAGTTCTGAGTTTGTTATTCAGTTTCTCGAACAGGCCGAACCAAGTTCTGAGTTTGTTAGTCTTCATCGATGTTCTCCTTTGATCTGAGGGCTTTAATAACGGCTATGTTTTTAACGATCCTGGAGAGCGCAGCTTCCTGCTTACGTAACCTGCACAATTTTTTCTCTGTCGCTTCTCCAGCGATTTGGGCCCAAAGCGGCTGATCCCTGAATGCTCCGGGAGAAATCGACTTCGTCTTGCTGTTGATCTTTATGTGCTTAGAAGTGAGGCAGACCTTTGCCTTAACAATGGAACCGTTCTCTTTTTTGATGCGTGCGAGATAGCTTTTCCCCGGTCCGTAGTTTTTCTTAACTGTTGGATGCAGAATTGCAGAGTGGTATCTCTTGATAATTTTTTCCCAGGAAAAGGAAGGAGAGCCACCATCTCTCATCCAGACGCGAGGACTGATCGAAGCTTGCTCATTTGTAAAATTAGTTTTCTTAAGCGTCCGAAAATATGGATTTGAAACTATAAGACCTTCCTCAAACAGAGCTTCTCTGGCGGCCTTGACGTTTCTCCATATCTTTTGCAGTGCATCTTCTATAACGGAAGAATATTCGGCACTCTCATTACTTTGCTGCATCTTATGCCCTCATAAATTTATTCATTGCGGACACGAGGTAGAAGCGGTCCGAAATTAAGTAGCGATTCTTGTTTTACACGACCAGCAATCTCTTTGGACACGGTCTCAGTAAGTTGGGATTGCTTGGGACTCCTTGGGCATTAATTCAGGATTGAGCGGTGAAAATTTCTGTGATCACTTAAAAATTTCTGTTTGAACACCGCCAGATTTGAAATTTTCAATGCTGTTTCAATTCCCAGCTTATTTTCAGTACAAGAGAATTTACGTGTTGGGTTGGAACGGTTAAGAGAGCAGATCTGCTTGCATCTTAAAACGTTCTTTCTGAAACACTAAAAATAGGCTTTGATATGCCGCTAATTGATGGTTTCTTGCGATTTATAGTTGGCATAATCTGATATGAAATGACTCCGGCCTTGGGTCTGTCACTTCTTTTATTGACAACTTATGTTCTTCTCATTTTCGAGGCTTTATTTCTCTCAGTAAGAACTCCGTAGTGCAAGAAATTTCATCGAGGTTGTGTAGCAGCTCGAAAATCATCTTTGGAGGGATCTGATTCTCTCGAGTCTCTTAACTTATTGAATTACTTTTGTTGTCAAAACAATTTCAACAAATTGGCTCCAGAAACACGCTTGGAGACTTTCTGATCTGAAAGATGACAAGAATTAGCGCAAGCTCTACCCACGCTCATGTTCTTCAAATTGAGAGATGTTACAAGGCAAGGAGTTTAGGTTTTAATAACGAACGCCGAGAGGATAACCCTTGGTTTGGTCAAGCGGCTCTCCCCTAATAATCGCGTCGTTACTATTTCAATTCGGTTTCGTTCTGGGGTCAGAATGCCGCTTTGCCACAAAGGATTGGTTCCGTTTTATTACTATTCACCGTTTAGAAACATAGTCCGCAACCCGTCCGTTTTCAGCTCTTCACCGTCTTAATAACCAAAATAACCAACATCCACCACACGGTCAAAAATTGAGCAGAGAACTTTAAAAAAGTGTTTTGTCTGTTGCTTGACACATGAAGTTCCGTAAAAGAATTCAACAAACAACTATATTTTTCAGGCGGTTATAATTCAGGCGGATCCTCTTATAGTGGAACAGTTTTTGAGGGGTGGATTGAGGGGCTAAGGCAAAATGGTTTATAACATTTTGATTTTAAAGTGTTTCAGGTGAATCTCACTCCGACCAGAATTCCACCTGGGTGTTCAGACTGACATCCGGGTTTTATTTTTTAGCTCTCCGTGGTCTGCGGAATCAAAATTTCCCGCGTTCCTTTCAATTAAGCAACTTTGGGCGCAATATTCTTGTTTTCAGACGCTTCAGCCCTCTGGTCTATGAATTAGGCTTGATTAAAACGGTGTCGTAAAAAGTCCGTCTTGTGGAAGGCTAGATTGCTAATAAATAACGCCTGAAGGGTCGTCTTTTGTCACTTCAAGAGGTTCTCCACTAATGAGTGCGTCGATTACCGCTTCTCTTTCCGCCTCATTCTGTGGGTAGAAAGCACCTCTGCCATGCAGTATGGGATCGCACTTAAATATCTTTGCGTGAATAGCGTAGAGCTCCTCATTCGTAAGCTTACTAAGGTCCTCCCAGTTGAGCCTTTTCTTTAAACGTTTCATTTTTCTATGATCTATAAAAATCAGTCGACGATAATCCCTTTTCTTGCCTTCCTATCGCGATAGATATTCCACTTTCTGAACTGCTCGGGAGCCTCTTTTTTCAGCTTAAGGCCTTCGCATCGCGGCCCGCTACGATCGTACCAGTCAGACGGAAAGGTAGCAGGCACCCGTTCGTAGCAATCTTCTGATTCGGGTGTTAATCCAGTTGAATGGCGTCGACGAACTTCAGCGTCAAATTTCCGCATTTTTTCTGTAAGTTTCTTTCTTAACTTTGTCATCTAACGCCTCCAAACTTCCCTACTGCTTTCTGCCATAGTTCAAGTAGACAATAAGAGGAAAAAGAATCAGACCTGAGGCAACAATCACTGCCTGGTAACCGAACCAACCGGAAAGCGCTCCCGCCGCAAACGGACCTAACGCCATGCCGGCGTGCCCTGTAAGAAAATTAAATCCGAAGACTTCGCCCTTCTTATCCGGCGGACATTCCGTCGAAATGATCGAATTGACTAAAGGAATCAGACCGGCAATGGCAAATCCTGCGATGAATCTCCAAACACCGAATTCAAACGGAGTGCGCCCCAAGACTTGAGCGGAGATTAAAAGACCTGCAAAGAACAAGGAGCAGGAAAGTACTTTTAAAAACCCGAACTTCTGCCCTGCTGCTCCCAGAATCGGAGATGCGATCATGATCGAGATCGCACAGACGGAAAAGATCGTCCCCGAAAGCATCATGATGTTGTCCATGCTTCCCTGAAGCTGAGCAATGTATAGCGGCAGGATTGGCTGAGCTGAGAATAAAGAAGCGTGAATCACTGCACACGCAATCAGCATCTTGAAGATCGCAGGCTGACGAAGCACACTCCAATCAAACCAGTTTCTTGATGTGACTTTAATCGTTCTCGGTTTTTCTTTTATGCAAAAACCGATCAGTAAAGAAATAAGACCCAGGGCGACGGACGCAACAAAGAAAGATTCGCGCATTCCGAAGTAATCAGCCAAAACACCGCCCACGAATGGTCCCACGACAGCGCCGACTGTCATGCCTCCCTGCATCAGCCCCATCGAGAGACCCGTTTTACGTGCTGGAATAGAAGCCGCCAGCAAAGCCAACAAGGCAGGATAGAGACCGGCACACAGACCTTGGAAGAGCCGTGCCGCGAACAATTGCATCGGTGTCTGAACAATGCCACACAATGCGTAACTGATCGTTAGGCCGATCGAGGCTCTTAATGCCATGAGTTTGCGGCTTTTGCGGTCTGCCAATACACCCCAGACGGGCCCGAGCAGCCCGCTTACAAGGAAAGTCACCGCGAAAACCGCACCTGACCACATGTCGACTTCCGAAGCCTTCGCTCCGAGTTCAGAGGACAGATACACCGGTAAAAACGGCGTAATCATCGTGAACGACATATCCATCAAGAATGCGCTGGCGACTAAGATCGTAAGCGTTACTACCCACGGCACGAGAACCTCTCCTTCTCTTGGTCTTTTCAATGATTATGCGCTCGAAACGGGCAGTTTTAAAAATTTCATGAGAACCTAAAAAAATCCTTCGTTATAAATCGGAGTGGTGAATATGTGATGGTAGAATAGTCAAAATATCTTTAGGTTTTATGCTGATGAAACTTGTCGCTAAATTTACTGCGTCCTTAGCCGTTCTTGGCCTTTCTTTCAATGTTCTCGCCGCAGAACTGAACGTTTACGCCTCCATGCCTGAGAAATACGCCTCTCAGGTCCTTGAACAGTTCACTAAGGAAACGGGGATCAAAGTCAACTTTCTCAGACTTTCTTCCGGCGAAGTTCTGTCCCGCCTCCAGGCAGAAAAAAGCAATCCTCAAGTCGATGTCCTCCTGGGAGGCCCGGCAGATTATCTTGAGGTTGCCAAGAATGAAGGACTGACAGCGCCTTATAAACCCAAAGGCTCTGATTTCATTCCGGCTGAATTTAAAGATCCCCAAAATTATTGGACAGGCATCGGCATCATGCCGCTTGCCTTCATTACGAATAACAACTTCCTTAAAAAGAACAACCTTAAAGCTCCGACCTCCTGGCAGGATTTTCTGAAGCCTGAATACAAAGAAGGTCTTATTCTGGCTGATGCTCGAACCTCCGGCACTGCGACTGAACGCCTCTTTTCTTTAGAAAGAGTATTCGGACGCCAAGGCAGTATCGACTTCCAGAAAAAACTTCACAAGAATGTTCAGATGTACACAAAGAGCGGTGCTTGGCCCGCTTTGCGTGTTGGTGATGGACTGGCAGCCGCTGCCATGGTTTATTTGCCTGATGCGCTAGACATTGTCCAGCTCGGTTATCCGGTCACAATTTCTTATCCGAAAGAAGGCGTTACCTTCGGCATCGAAGTTGTCTCTCTTGTAAAAGGTGCTAAGCATCCGAAAGAGGCAAAAGAATTTTTGGACTGGGCGACTTCACCTAAGCTTGCCGAATTTCTTATTAAAAATAAGATTAGGTATGTTCCGACACGTACGGACGTCAAAGTTGACGATTCCGTACTTGATTTAAAGAACATTCATATGCTCAGTGTCCCGTTGTCTGAAAAAGGTCGGCTGCGCGAACAGCTAACGAAAGACTGGATTGATCAGGTCTTACAAGCCAAATAAGAGGCTCCTTAATTTAGAACATCGGCGGCTTCCTTCTCTGTAGGAGTAAAAGAAGCCGCCTTCAATTTAATATTAGGCATCATCGATGAAAATAATCGGTCTGACAGGCGGAATCGGTTCCGGCAAAACAACAGTTTCTGACTTATTTGGAGAATTAGGAATTGACATTGTGGACGCCGATGTTGTCTCTCGGCAATTAACCGGAGTGAACGGCGGAGCAATGTCGGAAATCGTCAAACACTTCGGACATGAAGCAGCCTCTCCTGATGGTTCCATGAATCGGAAGTTCATTAGGGAGATGGTGTTTTCCGATCCTTCTGCCAAAACGGCCTTGGAAAATATTCTTCATCCCTTAATTCGCAAAGAATGTCAGCGTCAACTAGACGCTTCAAAGTCACCATATACGATCTTGAGTGTCCCGCTTCTCATAGAAAGTCCGTTTTGGCGCTCATCCATTGATCGATTACTTGTCGTTGAAGCACCTGAAGCGCTGAGAATCGAAAGAGTCGTTCAACGAAGCCATCTAACACCTGAGGCTGTGAAAAAAATTATCTCAACCCAGGCGACGACCGCCCAAAGACTGGACGCGGCAGATGACGTCATTGAAAATGTCGGTACCTTCGAGATACTAAAGGCCTCTGTATTAAAACTTCACGCAATGTACCTTTCTTTAAGTAGAAAAAGCTGAACCTCCGATACTGCCTGCTGTGTGAAAATTACTGTCTCGCAGTGGGATACAACAGCTTATTTTCTTAGTCTAAACCTTCTCATTGTGTACAATCGTATAGGAGAATCCCCTGATATTTTTGCGTTATTTCTGAGAGATTTTTCGATAGCCGTACGCCTTCGGCGGTAATCATTTCCATTACCGGCCATTAAGGGGAAAATATAAAATTATTCTAGGAACGCGAGAGATTGGAATGACCGAAACCTTATTACGATATGAGTTTCCCTCCAACGAAAAACTTCGTACTTTTTTGAGACTGGCTGACCTTTTTAAACAGCTGTCGTGGTTTGCTCAGCAAGATAATGCGAATGATCACCGAGCAGCCATCATCAAGTACTTTGAAATTCAAGAGGTCACAACCCGCGGAGATCAAAAAAATGACCTCCTGCACGAACTCGCTCGCTTCCGGTCCTGCTTGGAACCTCTCGCAAATAATGACAACGTTGACCAGGAATCCTTAAAAGAAACCTTGGACAAACTCCAAGCCAGCAGAGCCGAATTAAGCTGCGTGGGCGTCAGAATCTCGCACCTCTCTACTCAAAACGAATTCCTTAAAACAGTCGGACAACGCTCAGGTATCCCTGCCGGTACCTGTGAATTTGACGTCCCTGTTTACCACCATTGGCTTCACCTTTCGGCTGAAGAACGCAAGCACTATCTCAATGAGTGGATAAAGCCCCTGCTCCCCTACAGCAACGCCATCGATTTGATTTTGAATCTGCTGCGCGGCACAGCTGAGTTAAATGACGTGGAAGCGATCAAAGGCTCTTACCAGAAAGACCTTCAGGGCAAAACGTTTACACTGCTCCAAGTGTTTGTGGATCCTAAACTGAATATGATTCCGAAGATCTCCGCGAACCGTTATCTCCTTTCGGTTCGCTTCTCCGGCGCCAATTTCGGCAGCGGTCCGATCGCGGAAATTCCCGAGGTGATGCCTTTCCGCCTCGGTTTATGCAACATGTAGTAAAAATGGCAATTAAAGTTAAATGCCCGACCTGCGGGCGTGAATGTGAATACTCCGACAAGAATCCGTACCGCCCTTTCTGCTGCGAACGTTGCCGCTTAATCGATCTCGGCGCGTGGGCAGAAGGGAAATATTCCATCAAAGATAAACCGATGGAAGGCGACGACGATCTTGATATCTCTGCCGATGCACTCGCCACCGGCAAACTCGCCGCACATAAAGCTGACCTAGAGAAGTAGAACTACTTTCTCGCCGTCACCTGCGCTAGCACCGGTTCCGTCGCCGGCAAAATCGGATGCGGTAAGTCCTCTAAGGTACAGAATCGATATGTCTGTCCTTCGAGACATTTCAGCTCTTCAGGATTCAAACGGCAATGCAGGAAATGCAAATGCACGGTGGCATGAGGATACGTGAACACCGTTGAATAAACCTCTCGGCAATCAGTTACCTGAACGCCGAGTTCTTCTTTCATTTCACGGACAAGCGCTTCCTCAAGAGTTTCTCCGGCTTCGACTTTGCCGCCCGGAAATTCCCAGTAGCCCGCATAGACTTTGCCTTCGGGACGCGAAGTCATCAGAAAGCGTCCGTCTTTATCAAAAGCCACGGCAACAACCACTTCGGTCGGTTTAGTTGTCATGCTCAGTCTCCAAATGCATTCTTCCTGCCCAGTCGCGTGCAAACTGGTAAGCCACACGGCCGGAACGAGAACCGCGCTGCAGTGCAAACTGCAATGCTTCGGTTTGCCATCTGTCGGAGATTTCTCCGCCGAAATGTTTTGTCCAGCCTTCGGCGACCGCTAAATATTCTTTTTGAGAGAACGGGTAGAAGCTCAACCAAAGACCGAAACGCTCGGATAACGACATCTTTTCTTCGATCGTCTCAGCCGGATGGAGTTCGCCGTCTTCGTCCATGCTGCTGGCAAGGTTGTCCTGCATTTTCTCCGGCATTAAGTGACGACGATTGGATGTTGCGTACACCAGCAGATTGTCTCCGGTCGAAGCCACGGAGCCGTCCAAAATCGCTTTCAGTGCTTTGTATCCGCCTTCTCCGAATTCAAAAGACAAATCATCGCAGAAGACAATAAATTTTTCGGGTCGATCGGCGATGCGCTGAGCAATGTCGATCAGATCCTTTAAATCTTCTTTGTCCACTTCAATGAGACGCAGTCCTTGATCTGCAAACTGCTTCAAACACGCACGGATAAGAGAGGATTTTCCGGTGCCTCGCGCACCGGTTAAAAGAACATTATTTGCGGGCAAACCTCGAACAAACTGCTCCGTGTTTCTGAGCAACGCGGCTTTCTGCTGATCCGCATTCTTAATCGAATCCGGATCTACGAGTGCGACTCGATGAATCGGCTCGAGGACGCCGTAGGACATGCCCAAGTATTGTTTGCGGCGCCACCGAAAAGCCGCCACACTCCAATCCACTTCATCCTCGGTCTTTGGAAGAAGGATCTCCAGTCGATCGAGAAGACGTTCCAGTTTTTGTTCGAGTTTTGCGTCTGCCATCTCTTTTTTTAGCTTCTGTAGTCTGCGTTGATCGAAACGTAATCGTGAGAAAGGTCTGTGGTCCAAACGGTTTCGCAGGCATCTCCACGGCCAAGGCTGATACGAACCGTGATTTCGTCCTGACTCATCACGGCAACGCCCTGCTCTTCCATGTATTCAGGCGCACGGCTACCGTTCTTAGCCACTAAGACATCGTCCAACCAAAGAGAAACTTTCGTTGCGTCCAAATCCGGAATCTTGGAGTTCCCGACCGCGGCCAGGATACGGCCGAGGTTAGGGTCGGAAGCAAAAAAGGCTGTCTTAACCAACGGAGAATGAGCGACGGCGTAAGCAACTTTCAGAGCTTCCGCCTCGTTCTTTGCATCTTCCACCGTAATCGTGATGAACTTGGTTGCACCTTCTCCGTCGCGAACCATGGCTTGAGAAAGCTTTTGGCCGACTTCAATCAGAGAGTCCAGCAAATCATCAAAGCGCGGATCGTCCATGCTTTCAATCGGACGAGCATTGCTGCAGCCGGTGGAAATTAAAACAAAGGAGTCGTTCGTGGAAGTATCGCCGTCAACCGTAATGCGGTTGTAAGAGGCATCCGCAACCATCTTGACGACCTTACCGATTAAGTCCTGACCGATAGCGACATCGGTTGCAATGAAGCCCAGCATCGTAGCCATATGCGGCTCGATCATGCCGGATCCCTTACTGATGCCGGTAATCGTGATTTCGTCGTCATCCAGCATGACACGCTGAGAAACGCATTTAGGAACCGTGTCCGTCGTCATAATCGCTTCGGCTGCCGCAATCCAGTTTGTTCTGGATAAATGTTTAGCGGCTTCTTCCACGCCTTTAAGCAAGCGGTTCATGGGAAGCGGTTCCATGATGACACCGGTTGAGAACGGAAGAACCTGCATCGGAGAGCAGTCGAAGATATCTGCGACCTTTCTGCAGGTTTCCTGAGCATCTTGGAGACCTTGTTCGCCAGTGCCTGCGTTTGCTATGCCGGTGTTGACGACTAATGCTCTGATGTTATTCGTTTCAGCTAAGTGAGCCCTGCAAACCTGAACGGGCGCAGCCGCGAAGCGATTAGAAGTAAACACGCCTGCGACACGGGAGCCTAATGCCAACTCAACCACCAGAACGTCATTGCGGTTGGGTTTACGGATATTAGCTGCCGCAACGCCGAGGACAACTCCGGGAACCGAATAAATCTCAGACGGTTCGGGCGGGAAGAGATTGACTGCCATATTGCTTTTCCTTTGTTAGAAAAATCTTTTGATTTAGTTTTTCGATTTTAGAGCACGAATAACGGCCAAAAGAAAACGGCCCAAGGTGTTTTCACCGAGAAAAGCCTTTCCATTCTTCTCTCATGATTAACTCTCAGCCTGTTCGACGGTGTAAACCGTTTTTAGACATGTAAGAGAAGTAAGATGCGCCTCGTCGATTACCCTTAAAAAGCCTATGAGGAGTTAAGAACAAGGCGCCCCTTCGACTATACATTCTTAGACCTTAACGCCAAAAATCTACCCCAATGACTGCTCTGTACCATCAGTATTCTTTGTTGTTGCCGGCCAGTTCTCAACTGCTAGCGTTAAAAAGCAAAGATAAATGTCTCTTTTCGCCTTAAATCTTCTCCTTCTTCTTTAGTCATCTTTCTCAGTGGCCCTAAGGCTATTTTGAACGACATGATCCGTTTTCACTATTACTTAATAGAAACTTGTCAGGTTGGGGCTAGAGCTATGGATAGAGGTTGGGTTTTTAATTTGTTGAATCGATACTGATTCCGAGAATTAGGAAACTGACAGATTTACAACAAAAGGAATATGCAAAGTTTTAAGGTATCCCTCAAACAAGACAATATTTTCAGATACTTCAACCTATCTTCTGAGTAGTTGTACTAACTACTGGTAAGTTTCATTGAAGGACAACAATTTAAGCTTTACTATTCTTTCAGCAATTTTCTTACTTCTCTTCGAGAGGTAGAAAAATGTTAGTGGGTAACGACCCGCTCGCCATCTTATTTCAAGAGAGAAACATGAACAAAATCTACAAAACCTTCTTCAATTCAGCTCGCGGCTGCATTGTTGTCGCGAACGAATTGAGCACATCAAAGTCTAAATCCGCTACGAAAACTGTAGTCGCCTCTGTCGCCATGGCTGTTGCCGGTCTGGCTTGCGCCGCTGCACCTGAGTATATTACCCCCCCCCACTAAGCTAGAAGCGAACGAATTCTCTTTCGTTGAAAACAGCGGTAACACTAATCCCTACAAAACAATAACATCTACAAGTAGTTCTGAGCTTGAAAATCTTTGGGTTACAGGCTCTGGCGCTGGCTCAAAAGCAACCGGTTATTGGGTTGATAGCGATGGCCAGGAAGCCACATTCACAAACCTTGGAAATATTTATGTCACTGCAGTAGACGGGGCCAATTCTTGGTCTCAGAGAGCTATTGGCGCCGCCGATGGTGCAACAGCTATAAATAAAGGAACAATTGTCGTCCAAAATGCATATGGGATGACCGTCGGCAGCGATAAAAATGGTTCGACACCTGCGACAATTATTAATGAAGGCTCCATTGCTGTTTATGAGACGGGCGCTGCAATTGAGCTTGGTGGTGTCAAAAGCTCTACAGCCGAGAATAAAGGTCAAATTTACGTAGGTAAACCCTCGGCTAGTGATGGAGCTTTCACAATTGGTGTCCTAGTAAAAGACCATGAGGAAGGCAAATTCACAAACTCTGGTTTAATTGACGCCAAAGAAGCTACTGCTGCTATCTCTGTCGAAAAGGGAAGCAGCACAGACAAGAATACTGTCCTTCTCACTTCCGGCTCGCAAACACTGGGCAATATTCTAATCGACGCCCCGAATACGACTCTAAATATGGAGGACGGAGCCGTATTCGATGGTAGGCTTGTCGTCTCGAAGAATGCGTCTAAGACCGCCATCTCCGGTACACAAAAGGCCGAAGGACTGACTGCCTCGAATGGCGCCGCTTTGTTCTTAGCCCCTGCAGATTCCTCTGCCTCTATCAAGAACGCACTTTATTCTGGAAACAAAGCCAGCGGAACTACTATTGCGATGGGAGGTGCAGTTTATAGTAATGGCTCTCCCATTTATTTCGAAAATACTGTTTTCGACGGAAACTCAGCTGTAATTACCGCCCCCGCTAAGGCTACAGACGCAGCTACGGGCGGTGCTATTCAAATTAAGGGTTCCCCCGACACCGTCTTTAAAGATGTTGTCTTCACAAACAATACTGCCGCTGTCACAGGAGCTAACGGTATTGGTGCCTACGCCTTCGGAGGCGCAATTAATGTTGACTACAGCACTGGTTCTACTACTGGAGTAAAGAGAGATTCAGATGTGAAATTTATCATCACCAAAGATCTCGCTTATACCGGTAACACTGTTTCGTCAGACGGCACAGGGAAACCCGACACTTATGGCTACACTCATTCTCATACGCAAGCCGGGGGCTTCTTGTTCTTGGATCGCGGCTCAGTTGCAACCTTCGAAGTACAAGGCGCTGCAACCTTAACAATCGGCGAGAAAGGAACTACAGGCGATACTGATAGTATTGCATCTTCCATGCCAAACAACACCACAGCAAATGGTGGCCAGCATGCACTCTTAAATAAAACTGGCACGGGTACTCTCCTCGTCAACAGCGACCTAAATAAATATTATGGGACTACAGATGTTCAGGAAGGTACGATGCACGTTACATCCGAATGGATGGTTCAGCATAATGTTAATGTCACAGGCGGTACTCTTATTCTCGACAAAGCGAACATCGCTAATGGCGCAAACGCTAAGAATCAAACCAACGATGGTCAGCAACAAATCGGCTCCTTTAATGTAACTAAGGGCGAATTAGTTTTAACTGCTTTGTCCGGCGAAGCTCTTGATGGCGCTGTCAACGTTTCTGGCAATGATTCTGCCTTTATTTTCGGCGAACAAGATCACAATTCTCTTGAAGCCGCAAAAGCCATAGTCGGAACGAAAAGTGGCCCGAACGCTTATATCGGAAAGACTCTGAAACTTTCTGAAAACGGACGTTTGGTGCTTGGCAATGCTGCGGCCGTAACCGCTGAAGGCGTTGCAGCTACTCCTTCTGTAGTTTTAGGTGAAGGCGTCAACTTATTCATAGCAGCAGGATCTGCTATTGTCGGCACTGAAAACCAATCTTTCGTTGCCAACGAAGGTTCCTCCATCTATCTTGACAAGGCTCGTCTTGGTCAGAACTATCAGCTTACAGAAGGTTTCGGTAATGTCGACGAAAGCAAAGCTAACTTCGCCACGACTAACCGCCTGCTTGGCGCAACACTTGCTAAGAATGAAGATGGTCAGTTGATCCTCGGTGTTGAAAGAAATGATGTCCAGTTAGACACCATCGCTCCCAATACAGTTAATGCAGCATTGGCTGCCGGAGAAGGGCTGGGTGTAGAAAGAATTAATGCCTTCCTTGATATCAATAGCGGTTTAACAACCGAACAGGCCGCATCTGAAATCAATCGTATCGCTATGATGGGAACCGCCTCTGCTGCCCAAGCAATGGCTGTTAACGGTTCGAACCTTATTGTTGATACGCTTGACCAGCACGGTTCCGTCCTGGCTGCTTACGCCCATGAAAAACAAGGCGCTGATCTTTGGATCGACCTCTCTGGCCTGACAAGTAAAGCCAGCCGTTACCAGGCAGGTTCTACCAATTATGGCTATAAGAGCGATATCGGCGGTGCCACACTCGGTGCTGATTACGCCTTCGGCAGCGGGACGGCTTTAGGTGGCGCTGTTTCCTTCGGTAAGGGTTCTGCAAGAGGACAAGGCAACGCCTCCGGTATTAAGAACGACATCCGCTATTGGGGTGCAAACGTCTACGGCGTTTGGAACACCGAGTACGCTAACGTCATCGGTAATGTCGGTTACCTCCAGAGCAAGAACAAGATTTCTCATGCCGGCTACAAAGGCAAACCTGACGTCAAGACATTCTCCGTCGGCGTTCGTGTTGAGAAACCTCTGGCTCTGAATGAAGTCCTCACCGTCACTCCGCACGTTGGTGCCCGTTATCTGCACGTCGACATGGAAAGCTTCAAGGCCGGCGGCTTCAAGTACACCGCTGAAAAAGCCAACTTGTTCCAAGTTCCGTTTGGCGTAGCCTTCAACGGCAAAGCCAAAGTTGCCTCTGTCGATGTGAAACCGTTCGTTGACGTTCAGATTGCTCCGGCTCTTGGCGACCGCAAAGTGAAGAACAAATTTGCTTTAGCCACAGGCGGCGCATCTGATTCAATCGACTCCAGAATCGCCAACAACGCCATGTACTCAGCCAAAGTTGGTGTGGAAGCTGCTAAGGGCGCCCACGCTTTCGGTCTGAATTATGGCATCGGTTCCGGCAACAAAGGACGTGTGGATCAGGTTCTCCAGGCCAAATATAGGTATCAGTTCTAATGACTGTCTGGTCTAAGGATTATGAAGGGGTCGTACCTCTCCTTATCTCCCAATCAAGGCAACAACTAAAAAGACAAAAGGGCACCTTGCTTAGAACGCCTTCAAAAATTCTTTTTTGTTGAACTTGTGTCATTTAGGCCTCAAAACTTTCTTTTCCATTCCTCGGGTGAAAGATAGGCGGCCGGGGCTTGGCAATTTAATTGTCAAGCCCAATTTTTAAGATATTCAACCCAATTCTTCACGAAAAACGTTATGAAAAAAAAGAGACTCATATTACTTATACTGTCTAGCTTTTTCTTGCAAAGTCAAACCCTCCTTGCAGAAGAGTGGAGCGACGTCCCTGGAATCGCAATGCAACAACAAGGTTTTGAGGTAAGGATTAATTCAGGAGTTATTAACTTATTCTCAACAAGTCCAAAAGTACCTTACACAAATCTCAGACTAACTGGAAATGTCGGAGAAAATGAAAATCTATCTCTTAGATATTGGGGAACACAGGGATCTCCTGACACCACAGCTACAGTAGACCTAGGGGGGGTATAGTCTAACTTTAAAGGGGACAAGTTCTATCGATTCTTCTAGAGATTATCCTGCCAGACATTTAATAGTCACCGGTTCTGATAAATCTGCCCTGAATCTCTATGGAAGCGCCTTTGGAATGAAATTAAGAGGAGATTTTCAGGCCGAAGTTTCTTCAATTGATTCCATCAATATATTTCAATTATCAGGAAGTAAGTCTCCTGCCGCTGCTGGTATCTCTGCCCTTGCGCTCTCGAATGTAAAAGATAAAGAAAACGTTAAATTGAATATTTCCGGACTGAATTTATTCAAAATTCAAGGGAATATTAATCATGGCATCGCCTCTTATGGAAACAACAACCTCAATGTTGCTTCTAATCAAATAGTCATCCAACTATCCCCTGTCGGCCGATACACAGCGACTGCAACTGACAGTAGTGGAAAACCTTATACCTACTCTCCCGTCCTTTTTAATGCACTGATCTTAGGGTCTGGAAAAATAAATTTGAGCTCTCAAGAAAGCGGTGTAACTCTAAGCGGTTTTAGCGACCAAAATGGAGATGTATATAAGGAGAGCTACGCCATAAGAGGAAGTGAAGAAGTTTGTGACCAATGTTCACCCGGAGCTACACGTTATTTTGATGCCGACTTCTCTATAACTTCAGCTTCTTACATAGACCTCAATACAAATTGGGGTGCGGTCTTCATGGAAGCGTTGAAGGATGAACAAGACGGAACAACTTATCACGCAAAAACTACGTTAAAAGCTGATGAAATAAGAATCAAAGCATCTAGCACCTCAGAAAATGGCGAGACAAATGCGACTTTCAAGGCCGTTAGTGATCTCGACAAGGAAGCCTCTATTAGCTTAATAGCAACCGGAAAAAATGGCATCAACATAAATTATATAGACACCCTCAATAAAGAAAAACAACAAGATATTTTTTATGCTCAGGGTAAATCTGCCCAAATATCTTTAGATGCCCCTTACATCGAAATTAACAATAAGTTTAATGACGTCGATGGTAATCACGCAGATGTAAGAAATATCTTCTTCGCTGACAATAAAGCCTCTATTACTTTAACTGGCAGAACAAAGATTTTCGGGAACACTTCTGCACGAGACGGAGGTAAGGTAGCATTAAACTTATCAGAGGGATCTGAGATTACGGGGGGCATGTTTGATAATTCCTTTCCTTATCATGAAGCAGCCTTAGGAAAACCCTCAACGCATCCTGATAAAGGAAATATTTCGTTGGTTGGCTCGAGTTCTTCAGTATGGCATGTTCTGCCTTACGTTGACTCTCAAGACCGCGGAACAATCTTCAAAAAAGAAACGTACAACTCCATGGTCTTTTCCATTGCTGGAGGAAATGCCACTAAAAATAACCCCTTTGTAGTCAATCTGACAGGACCAGAAAAGTCTCAGTCATCAACTCTCCCGTACCAGAAATTACACGTAACCAACTTAGCAGGAACAGGCGTAGTTCAGTTCAATTTGCGTTTTGACGATAAAAATGGAACTTCTAGCGGAGTTCAAAACGGCAGAGATGCTTTAGTCGTACATAACGGTGAGGGCAATCATACTTTATATGTTCAGTATCTCGGAGACCAGAGTTCGGAAGAGCCCGAATCCTTAAGAAATTCATGGTTAGTATTGGATAACAGCCAACAGGCCGATTTCAAACTGGCAAATGAAGGCGGCACTGTTGACATTGGGATTTATAAGTACTCCCTCGCTGTGGAAAAAGACACGAGTGAAATTGGTGGCGGTATCCAAGGTAATTATTGGTATTTAAAGAGAGGTGTATCTCCGGATACTAATCCGGACAATCCGACTCCCCCCGCTCCTGGTGGTGACGACGGTCCCTTCACACCAGCTGCGGACACTGAACTCAGTTTTGCGGGGTCGCAACGATATCTTCATTGGTCGGACTTGCAAGACCTAAGAAAACGTCTGGGAGAAGTTCGTTACGGTTGCCAAGACGGTGCTTGGGCAAGAGGAATTTTCCAAAAAGATTTGACGGATGGAACGGAAGGCGCGAGCGGCTTAAAACAAACCTACTATGGCGTCAATTTTGGTTTCGACCATCTTATCAATGTCAGTGAAAGACAAATGTCCTTATTGGGCTTAAGCTTTAATGTCGGTAGGGCGAAGCAAAGAACGCGCTCCAATAATAACGGTCGCGGGGACACAGATCGTTACGGCATTAACGGCTATGCGACTTGGGCATTAAATAGTGGGGAATATGCCGATTTCGTGCTCTCTGCTGATTATTTCAGGCAGGATATCTCTACAAAGGCTAATGATATTAAACAAACAGGCAAATACAATACTTTTGGTCTTGGAGCCTCAATAGAAGTCGGCAAACAATTTAGTTTTGAAAGTCGCGACCTTTCATGGGGTCCCTGGTATAGACATACTTGGATTGAACCTCAGCTTCAACTTTCTTACTATTGGTTAAGCGGAAAGAAATACAAGCTCTCCAACAAAGGTTTGAAGGTTAACATCAAAGATGACGACAGTCTGATTGGGCGAGCTGGCCTTGTAATTGGCACAAAATGGAATTACGGAGAAAATTACGGCTCCATTGATAAGAGATTTGTACAAGCCTACATTAAAGGGGGCGTGAAACATGACTTCTTGGGTAATTATAAAGTCTCTTTAAACGACCAAATCTTCTCTAAAAACATCGGTAAAACAACAGGCTACTACGGCGTTGGTCTCGACTGGCAAGCAGCCGGAAGCACGCGCTTTTACATGCAGTTAGAAAGAGAGCACGGAAATCACTATACGAAAGAATACGAAGTTTCTGTTGGAATGAAATACCAGTTCTAAAGAGGAGTCATCATGAAAGTAAAAAAAATAATTATTGGATTAGGCTGCTTGTGCCTTCTGGCAACCGGAAACGTGTTCGCCAGCAACTCCTCTCCTTCTTCTCACTGTGACAAGCAAGCTGATGCAGCATTGTTTTTGCTCGATTACTCGGGAAGTATGATGAGGAAGGTCAAGCAAGGTGAATCCGAGTCACCAAAAATCACCCTTGCCAAACAATTACTGAAAGAAATCACCCCAGAGCTCAAAGATTCCGAGATTTCTCTAGGAATTGGTAGTGTTGCTCCTTTTAATCTCTTTCTAGCCCCTTCTAACTACGAGAGTGATCGCGTCTCAAAGGCTCTCTCGGAAGCTCCTGAAGACTTAGAAATCTTTGGACGAAATACCAATATTGGAGAAGGCTTTTTGGAGATTACCAATCTTTCAGCCCCGAATGAAAAGAATCGTGTTGCTCTAAAAAACTTGGGCGAAGATCCAATCTTTATTGTTTTTTCTGACAATCCCACATCAACCAGAGGAATCGAGTTAGAAAAAGCATTTAAGGAAGCAAAAGTTAAGTACAGAAAATCTAAATTTGTCTTAATTTATTTTCCGGATGAGAAAAACGGCAACGCTATTCCTTCAGCAAATCTCTTTGACAAATACTATGACGGTTTGCAGCTTCTGAATAATAAAGAGTCCCTTTCTTCCTTTGTCTCAGACGAACTCTTTAGGGACTGTGCCTTTAACCTATCAGCAGACACACTCTTTGCTTTTGACGGAAGCTCGCTAAGTCAAAAGGGGAAAGCTGAAATAAAGAAGGTTTCTTCCCAAATCAAGGCACGAACAAAAGAATTACTCGCCGCTTCTTCCTATCTTTCAATCTCGGCCCACACCGATCGTTTAGGAAGTGATTCCTACAATCAGACGTTGTCTGAGAAACGACTTCACGCCGTTCTTAACGAGTTGAAGAATAACAGTGTGGACATGAAATTAATAAAAGAAGCAAAGGCTTTCGGCGAGGCTAAGCCTGTAACTGGCAACGAATGTTTGGATCTGCCAAGAAAAGAGCAAATTCGTTGTTATCAGCCTGATCGACGCGTTGAAATAAAAGTAATTAAGTAATCCATAGGTTGCTTAATTCCTCATCTTAAAATTTGGCCTTAATATTCGCTTCGATTCAAAAGATCGAAGCGAATTTTTATTTCAAAAAGAAAACGGCCCAAGGTGTTTTCACCGAGAGCCGTCTTTCCGTTAATTCAGATTAACGAAGCTTGCCGTGGCAGTCTTTGAATTTCTTGCCGCTGCCGCAGGGACACGGATCATTGCGTCCGACATGTGCGAACGGATCTTCTTCCTGAGGAAGGGCTTCTTGCTGAGCAGGAGCCTGAGCTTCCTGCTGAGCAGCAGCGACTTCTTCAGGTTCCGGCTGACGAATCTGAACATTCATCAGAACACGGGTGACGTCGGCACCGACAGTCTCAAGCAAGTTGGCAAACAGTTCAAAGGCTTCGCGCTTGTATTCCTGTTTCGGCTGTTTCTGAGCGTAGCCGCGGAGATAGATACCCTGACGGAGCATGTCGAGCTGGCTGAGATGCTCTCTCCAGCGTTGATCCAGGAACTGAAGCAGAACATTGCGTTCAAACTGTGCAAAAGCTTCGTGACCGACTAAAGCGACTTTTTCGTCATAAACCTTATTGGTTGCTGCAAGCAGCATATCCAGAAGTTCCTGGTCGTCGGAGCTTTCGGATTTTTCCAGCGTAGCCTTAAGGGGAACATCCAGATTCCACTGTTCTTTCAGCTCTTTTTCTAAGCCTTCAAGATCCCACTGCTCTTCGACGGTATCTGCCGGAACATAGTGGCGGAACAGACTGGTGAAGTATCCGTCGCGAAGTTCCTTCACGGGGCCGGACACATCTTTGTTTTCCAAAATTTCGTTGCGCAGAGCGTAGATTTCCTTTCTCTGATCGTTTGCCACGTCATCGTATTCAAGCAGCTGCTTACGAATATCGAAGTTGCGGGATTCGACCTTGCGCTGAGCGGTTTCAATGGAGCGGGAAACAATACCTGCTTCAATGGCTTCGCCTTCAGGCAGGCGTAGCTTGTTCATCAAAGCCTGCATCTTTTCGCCGGCGAAGATTCTGAGCAGCGGATCTTCCATGGACAGATAGAAGCGGGAAGAACCCGGGTCACCCTGACGGCCGGAACGTCCGCGCAGCTGGTTGTCGATACGGCGGGATTCGTGACGCTCGGAACCGATAATTCTCAAACCGCCGAGTTCAACGACACGATCGTGGTCAACCTGCCACTTCGCTTTGATTTCTTCTTTCTGAGCTTTCTTCTGTTCGTCAGAAAGGGTTTCGTCGTTGTCGATCTGCTCAAGAGCCTTGCTGATGCCGCCGCCTAAAACGATGTCGGTACCGCGGCCGGCCATGTTGGTCGCAATGGTAACCATACCGGGACGGCCGGCTTCCATAACGATCTGAGCTTCTCTTTCATGCTGCTTAGCATTCAGCACGTTGTGCGGGATGCCTGCTTTAGTCAGCATGTCGCTGATAAGCTCGGAGTTTTCGATCGAGGTCGTACCGACAAGCACCGGCTGACCGCGGCCGTAGCACTCTTTGACGTCGTCAACGATGGCTTTGTATTTTTCTTTCGCAGTGCGATAGACCTTATCCTGCTGGTCATCACGAATCATCATGCGATGGGTCGGGATGACAACGGTTTCAAGACCGTAAATTTCCTGGAATTCATAGGCTTCCGTATCGGCCGTACCGGTCATACCGGAGAGCTTTTCATACATGCGGAAGTAGTTCTGGAAGGTAATAGACGCGAAAGTCTGGTTTTCCTGCTGAATCTCAACGCCTTCTTTAGCTTCGACGGCCTGATGCAGACCATCGGACCAGCGGCGTCCTTTCATCAAGCGGCCGGTGAATTCGTCAACGATGATGACTTCGCCGTTCTGAACGACATAGTGCTGGTCTTTAACAAAGAGCGTATGCGCGCGAAGTGCTGCATTCAAGTAGTGCAGCAGCATGATGTTTGACGGAGAGTACAAGCTCTGGCCGGCAGGCAGCAGCCCCATATCGACCATGATCTTTTCGACTTTCTCGTGACCGGCTTCGGAAAGCTGAACTGTGTGCTGCTTTTCGTCAACCCAGTAGTCGCCTTCGCCCTTTTCCTGTTTCTGGCGAACCAGCATGTCGGGAATCTTGTCGATCGCAACGTAAATATCCGTGCTGCCTTCGGCAGGACCGGAAATAATCAGCGGAGTTCTGGCCTCGTCAATCAAAATGGAGTCCACTTCGTCCACGATCGCGAAGAACAGACCTCTCTGGCGGCGAGCGCCGGTCTCATACTCCATGTTGTCGCGGAGGTAGTCGAAGCCAAATTCGTTGTTCGTACCGTAAGTAATATCAGCGGCGTAAGCAGCCTGTTTCTGATCGTTCGGCTGGTTGGAAAGAATCGTTCCGACAGTCATTCCGAGGAAGTTGTAAACCTTACCCATCCAAGCCGCGTCACGGCTGGCCAAGTAATCGTTCACCGTCACAACGTGCGCGCCTTTGCCGGGCAATGCGTTGAGATAAACCGCTAATGTTGCAGTCAAAGTTTTACCTTCACCGGTACGCATTTCAGCGATCTTGCCGTCGTTTAAGACCATACCGCCGATTAACTGCACGTCAAAGTGGCGCATACCGAGAACACGGAAACTTGCCTCACGCACAACGGCGAATGCTTCCGGCAGGAGAGAGTCCAAGGAAGCGCCGTCGGCTAAACGCTGACGGAATTCAGCCGTCTTGGCTTTGAGCTGTTCGTCGCTCAATGCCTTGATTTCGGGCTCAAGTTTATTAATCACAGCAACTTTACGGCGATACTGTTTAATCAGTCGGTCGTTGCGGCTACCAAAAATTTTTGTCAGAAAACTGGCCATTAATTCTTTCTCTTAATAAAAACGGAGGCACAACGCCTCCCATTGGCAGTTACACCTTGCCAATTTTGAAACTCACTGATTTTACAACACTAAACAGTTTTTGCCCGTCCTTTTACAAGTTGCATACAAAGCGTGACGCTTCTGTAGCTCAATCAGGTGAGGAATTGAATTCGCTTCTTCAATTTGCTAACTTAACACTGCTATGTCTGATTTATCCTGGATCTGAAATGTACCCGCGATCTGCACAAAAACCGATCTCCAAAGTCCTTCAAAAGGGCTCCTTGGCTAAGCATTTCGGATTCTTAAAATTAGCAAAGCGCCTTGCTGCAGTGATTGATCCCGTCTGCCAAGGCTACAAACTCGGAGCTTCGGTCACACCAGACTGTCTCAGAATCACCGTTCAGCAGGTTCGCATCAAAGACGAGAACCCCTACGACATCGATCCGGATGAAGATCCTCGCGATCTGATCAAAGAAGTGCTGCTCTTGGAAATCGGCCTGCCCAATCCGCTTTTTGTCCGCCGCTTTACCATGTTCCAGCCCTCGGTCGAAAAAGCCCTCGCTGAAAAAGGCTTCGGCGCCATGAAAGTCAAACCCGTTATCGATCGATGCGGTCTGCATCCGCAGCCCTTCCTCTTCACGGAAAGCGGCCCCGCAATCGGCGGTCCCGGAGCAGTAGACGGCGCTAAAGAGTTATCGGAGCGCCTGCCGGAGAGCTCACCTTTAAAGGAAGCAATGGCCAAACTTGCCGCTACCTTGGAAGAACATCAAGGTCCCGGCCGCAGATAAGAAAAAGCCCGCGGCTAGCGCGGGCAAAAACAAGAAGTTTTCTTTTCTTAGTTCGAAGGTTCTTTTACCGCTTCGGTAAAGGCCTTCGGAGCAGTGTGTTCGTCCTGATATTCAACAAACTCCCAGTTTTCCGGATTTGCTAAAAGCGCGCGGAGAAGTTTGTTGTTGATTTCATGACCGGACTTGAAGGCGCGGTAGTGCGCCACCAGCGGATGACCCAAAACGTACAGGTCGCCCATGGCATCCAAGAGCTTGTGTTTTGCAAACTCGTCCTGAGAACGCAGACCGTCGGGATTTAACACATGGAAGTCATCGAGAACAATCGCATTGTCTAATGTTCCGCCTTGTGCCAAGCCCATGCCCCAGAGCATCTCTAAGTCGTTCACAAACCCGAAGGTGCGGGCGTGAGAGACGCTTTCGATGTAGTTTTCCTTATTAAAGTCAACTTCAACAAACTGGGCCGTTTCATCAATAGCCGGATGACCGAAATCAATCGCAAAAGACAGTTTGTAGCCGTCATAAGGTTCAAGAGAAGCCCACTTGTCTCCGACGTGGATGGAGACATTCTTCTTGACGCGGACAAACTTTCTCGGTGTATCCTGTTCTTCGATACCGGCCGCTCTGATCAAAAAGACAAACGTTGAACCGGAGCCGTCCATGATGGGGATCTCAGGCGCATCGACATCGATGTAGCAGTTGTCGATTGCCAAGCCAGAGAGCGCACTCATCAAATGCTCGATCGTCGCAATGCGGGCTCCGTCTTTATCCAAAGTCGTCGCCATGCGCGTGTCGTTGACACGTTCAGGCTCGGCCTTAATGGCAACGGGCGGCTTTAAATCGATTCGAGTAAACACCAGACCGGTATCTGGAGGTGCCGGACGCAGAGTCAGACGAACTTTGCGGCCGGAGTGCAAGCCGATACCGACAGTGGAGAAGACCTTCTTAAGCGTTCTCTGTTTGATCATAGATGCGGCCAAACCTTAGTTCTTCTTGCGCAGGAAAGCGGGGATGCCATATTCGAAACGCGGTTTTTCATCTTCAGCCTTGGCTTCAGCTGCGCCCTGACCTTTAGCCTCAGGTGCGCCGTTGTGCTGATTGGCCGTCCACAGACCGCTGTCATTGCCGTTGCCGGCCTGAGGATTCAGGGTTGCGAACACGTCGCTGGCAGGACGGATGTTGTTGCTGGCGTGGAAGTTGCCGAAAATCGTGTTGTCTTTCGGGACTTCGAAACCGCCGGCATCAGGCGTTGCGATCGGGCGACTGAAAGCCTGGTCGAACGGATTGATGGCTTCGGACTGAAGTTCTTTTGATTCAGCCTTCGGAGCAGGAGCCGGCTCAGCCTTTTTCTGAGGCTGCGGTGTATAAGTTCCGAAAGGATTGACTTCCGTCTTAACTTCTTCAGCCTTGACTTCAGGCTTTGCAGCCGGAGCGGCGGGAGCTGCTGTGTGGGTCGGTGCTGCAGTGCTATGCGTCTGTGGCTGAGCAAAAGAAGAAGCTGTACGCGGAGCGGCAGAAGCGTGAACCTTAGGTTTGGCAGGTGCGTCGACGTTGCCGAACAAATCATTCGGCAGAGAATCCGGAGCGGAGCCGGAAGGCTGCCACAGGTTGGACGGATTATCGACGGCAGGTTTACCGTTCACGAAGCTTGTCTTAACGATGGAGTCATCGGTGCCGTTCTGGTCCAGACCGGTGGCGATAACGGTAACGCGAACTTTGTCGCCCATGCTGTCGTCATAAACCGTACCGAAGACGATAAGGGCATCGCTGTCGGCGTAGTTCTTGATGGTTTCCATAGCAGAACGGACTTCAGACATGCGGATGCCTTCCTGAGCCGTGATGTTAACCAACAGCCCCTTAGCGCCGCGAAGTTCAACGCCTTCAAGCAGCGGGCAGGTAACGGCCATGGAGGCAGCCGTAACGGCACGATCGGGACCTTCGGCTTCGCCGGAACCCATCATGGCGGTACCGCGGGTACCCATAACCGTTCTGACGTCTTCGAAGTCCAGGTTGATCTGACCAACCTTCTGAATCAATTCGGCGATGCCTGCGCAAGCATTGAAAAGCACTTCGTCGGCTTTTTCAAAGCATTCGCGCATCGTGGCGTCTTCTCCGAGTTCTTCTTCGAGCTTGTCGTTGAGAATAACGATCAGAGAGTGGACGCGGTTTTTGAGCTGGTTTAAACCGAGCTCGGCATTTCTCATGCGTTTGCCGCCTTCAAAGGAGAAGGGCTTTGTCACTACGGCAACCGTCAAAATACCCAGTTCCTGGGCCACTTCGGCAATCACGGGGGAAGCACCGGTACCTGTACCGCCCCCCATACCGGCCGTAATGAAGACCATGTCGGCGCCGCGAAGTTTCTCGGCAATCTCTTCCCTGGCGTCATTAGCAGCTTGGAAACCGACTTCCGGACGAGCTCCGGCGCCAAGCCCCGTTCTGCCGAGAGAAATCTTTTCTGAAGCGAGAGAGCGAGTCAGAGCTTGCCTGTCCGTGTTCGCGGCGATGAACTCAACTTGGCAATCCGTCAGTTTGGTCACCATCGTATTGAGAGCGTTGCCGCCCGCACCGCCTACTCCTACAACTTTAATCACGGTGTTGGTAGAACCGTCCACGTAGGGTTCAAATGCCTTTTCCATCAACTACTTTATCTCCATTACGCATCTCGAGACATTCGATCTGCCAAGTTGGTTAATTCTAAATTCAATCGTTTTTTTCTGCGAGGAAAATTCAAAAAATTCCGTGGGTTCAGCTTTTATTTTCAGTCTGAGGAGATTGGTCGCTGTGTGTTTCTGCCCTTTTTTCTGCTCAAGCCGTCCTGCACTATGCTGATCTTTAGAAATTTCCGAAAATCCACTGTTTAATTACTCCGCCAATGCTCTTCAGTTTGCGTTTGGATCCAATGTTGGATCCCTGCGCCCAGAACTTCTGGTTTAACTGGCAAAGGTAGCCTAAAACCGCCGCGTGCTGAGGAGTTGAGTACCCGGCAAACTGCTTAGGGAAACTCTCCGTGTTGTAAAGCTCGGGCGGAACAAATTCCGAAGTCTCGTAATTTACTAGAGGACGTCCGAGACGCACGTTAATCTCGCGTCCGGCCATATGGGAGCTAAACACTTCTTTAGCCATTCTCTGGATGCCCGGAAGCGTAGCCCCGCCTCCCGTGAGCACCACTCCATAGCCCAGCTGCGTGTGAAGGCTCTTGTCGCGAATACGGTAGTAAATCTTTTCGAGAATATCCTGAACTTTGACGTCAATAATCGCAGAAAGCGCTTGTTTGCTCAAGATCCTTCCGCCGTCATCACTGTACCCCGGCGCCGTCGGAAGACGAATAAAACTGTCTTTATCCTTTCTAGCGTCGTAACGGACCTGTCCCATCTGCAGCTTCAGCTTTTCGGCCGCTTCTTGAGAGAGGTGTGTCTTAATTGAAATCTCATCGGTGATCTGCTGACCGCCCATCGGATGAACCGCGGAGTACTGCACCGCCTTATCAAAAAACACCGCTACATCGCTCAAATCAGATCCGATATCAATCAGCGCAACCCCTAAATCGATTTCTTCCGGACGAAGCACGGCGGACGCAGCTGCCAGAGGATTAAAAATCAACTGGCTGTCAATCAGTTCCAGACCGGTTCTGCGGATGACTTTATTGAGGAACAGGCACTGAGCGCTCTGCGCAGTCACGACGTGCAGACTGCCTTCGAGTTTCTTGCCCTCCATACCGATCGGCGTACGAATACGGCGTGCGTAGTCGACGGAGTATTCCTGAGGAATCACGTCGAGATAGCGCATCGACGGCGGCAAAGTCACCGACATGGCTGTATTCAGAAGGTCGTCAATGTCCTTCTGTTCGATTTCGCCCGAGCCCACAATCGTCTGCTGAATGCAGTTATCCGTACGGATGTGCGGGCCGGAAATACCGGCCGCAACGGTTTTAACGGTTGTATTCGCGGTTTTTTCAGCTTCTTCTACTGCCGCGCGGACACAATCAACCGCCTGATTGATATCGACGACTCCGCCTTGCTCAATGCCCTCGCTCTTGCACTCTCCGAGGCCCTCGATCTTAAAAGTGCTTGAACTGACCGGAGACGCGATCATACACACAACCTTTGATGACCCGATGTCCAAGCCCACCAACAAATCGTTTGATTTATCTGCCATTCTTTTTATCCCCGGTATCCTGAACAGTGTCTTCAGGAGAAACGGTCTCTTCTTCCGGTGCCGGCTTCAACACTGCAATCCCTTTTTCATAGCGCGCATCTAACTCTGTCGGTTCCGCGCCGATTTGCGCGGAAATAGCCGGCAGAGATTCGATGATTTTGATTAAACGTTCGTCCATCTGGGCAGAGTTTTCGCCCTTCTTGAGAACCAGTTTGATCACCTTGCCTTCAGGACGCTTGAAATGCAGTGTCCAGCCGGAATATTCGGAATAAGTTAATGAAGTTACATCATATCCAAGCTTTCTGCAGGTATCTTCAAAAGCCTGGTACTGTTTATAGATTTCCATGCGGCGGTCAACGGGGCCGAAGATTTTCGGAAGCGCACCTTTGCTCTCCGCAATTTCCTGGTTCGCGACAAAGAGCGTGCCGTCCTCGGCGAGCAGCTTTTCGTCGCCCCATACGGCGATCGGATGGTGGAGGTAAAGCGTTGCTTGAAGCTGATTCGGCCATACGCGGCCGATCGAAACGTCTCTTACCCAAGGAATGCGCTTAAACTGATCGGCGATCTCGGACAAATCCGCGGTGAAGTAATTCCCGTGGATATGACCGTCGAGCACCTGCGCAACATCCTTGACGTTTATCGCGTCTTTATTGCCTTCAACCTGAACGTCAACTCCTTTCAACAAAAATACCGGCCGCTGAACAAACCAGTACACCGCCGATGTTAAAACCAGGAGAATAAACAGCACTCCGAAAACATCGGCGAAAAGCGAAAAAGTTGACGCGCTCCAACGTCTCATCCCTTAACCCTTCAAAGAAGCGCGTGCCGCGACTTGTTTAACGAGTTCTTCATACGAAATACCGCAGGTTCTCGCGGCGAGCGGAACCAAAGAGTGCGGCGTCATGCCGGGCGCGGTGTTGATTTCAAGCAGCACAAAGCTGCCGTCATCACGCAGTATCACGTCAATACGGCTCCAAGCGTCGGCGCCGACGGCCAAAGCGGCTTTCTCAACAACGGCCTTAATCTTTTCGGTTACGTTCTCAGGCACTTCGGCCGGGCACACATAGACGGTCTCGTCGGAGAAATACTTGTGTTCAAAGTCATAGTCTCCGTCCGGAGCCTTAATTTCAATGATCGGGAAAGCTTTGAGACCTTCGCCCATATCTAAAACGGCAACAGTAAGCTCGCGGCCGAACACGTACTCTTCGGCAAGTACGGTCATGCCGGCTTCCTGAGACTTAGCAAAGGCTTCTTTGACCTGATCCAAGGTCGCATTTTTAAGTTTGTAGAGACCCAAGCTCGAGCCTTCTTTGCTCGGCTTAATCACGAGGTTTCCGTTGAAACGGCGATGAGCCTCTTCGCAGTCCGTCTCGTTTCTTAACACCATACCGCGAGGAACCGGAATGCCTTGAGCTTCCCAGACGGCTTTGGTCATTTCCTTATCAATACCGATGGCGCTCGCCTGTACGCCGCTTCCGGTGTAAGGAATCTTCAGGAATTCCATCACGCCCTGAATGACGCCGTCCTCTCCGCCCTTTCCGTGCAAAATCAGAAAAGCGCGGTCGATACCGGCCAAATCGGATAAAGGCTGCTCTGCCGGATCGAACTTAACCACATCGGCACCAACGCTTTGCAGTGCCTTGAGCACGCCGCTTCCGCTCATCAAAGAAACTTCACGTTCTCCGGAAGATCCGCCCATGACGACGGCGATTTTTCCAAGATCCTTTACATCTACGCTTTTCATTCTTTACTTTCCTTGTTTCATGAGTTTGCCCGGAACCTCTCCGATGTTTCCTGCACCCATGACGAGAACAACGTCGCCTTCTTTGACGTTGTTATTAACGAGTTCCATAACTTCATCCGTATTGCCCGCAAACAGCGGTTCGACTTTTCCGGTTAAACGGATCGAGCGGCAAAGACTGCGGCTGTCAGCGCCGAAGATTTTTTCTTCGCCGGCCGGATAAACGGCTTCAAGCACCAGTGCATCCGCATTAGAAAGCACTCGAACCAAATCTTCAAAGCAGTCGCGCGTACGGGTGTAGCGGTGCGGCTGGAATGCGACAAGCAGTCTTCTGTCAGGATAAGCCCCGCGCGCGGCAGCAATTGTCGCGGCCATTTCCGTCGGATGATGACCGTAGTCATCTACAACCAGGAACTTTTCTCCCTTAAGGCTCTGAGCTTCACCCCATACGGCAAAGCGGCGGCCCACGCCCTTAAAGGTTGCGAGTGCTTCTTTGATGGCTTCCATCGGAACGTCCAGCGTCAGCGCGACGCCGATCGCTGCCAGAGAGTTCAGAACGTTGTGAACACCGGGAAGGTTCACCGTGATCTCTTCCGGAGCAGCACCGTCGCGCACCAGCGTAAAGTGCATCTGCGTTCCGTCCGCGCGGATGTTTTCTGCACGGATCTGAGCATCTTCTCTGAAGCCATAAGTCAGAATCGGTTTAGTGATCTTCGGCAGGATGGCGCGAACGTTTTCGCTTTCGATGCACATGACAGCGCGCCCGTAGAAGGGCAGTCTCTGAATGAAGTCTGTGAAGGCCTTTCTCAAATTTCTGAGATCGTGCCCATACGTGTCCATGTGGTCTTCATCGATGTTGGTAACCACAGAAATCACCGGAGACAAGTTTAGGAAGGAAGCATCCGACTCATCGGCTTCCGCTACGATATACAGACCTTGTCCGAGTTTGGCGTTGGAGCCGGCAGCATTTAAGCGTCCGCCGATCACAAACGTCGGGTCCAGACCGCCTCTTTCGAGAATGCTTGTAATGAGAGAGGTTGTCGTCGTTTTGCCGTGTGTTCCGGCAACAGCGATGCCCTGACGCAGACGCATGAGCTCGGCGAGCATGATGGCGCGTGGCACCACCGGAATATTTCTGTTCTTTGCCTCAACTACTTCAGGGTTGTCTGCGTGAACCGCAGTAGAGGTCACAACCACGCCGGCATCTCCGACATTGGATGCGTCATGGCCGATAAAAATTTCGGCGCCGATCGAGCGCAAATGCTCGACTGCGGCGTTTTCTTTTAAGTCCGAACCGGAAACGTGGTAGCCGAGGTTAATCAGCACTTCGGCAATACCGTTCATACCGGTTCCGCCGATACCCACAAAATGTATTTTCTTAATTGCGAATTTCACTCTTATTCCTTGTTCGATACGTATTCAATAAAGTCCGCAACCGTGGCGGCCGCATCGGGCTTGCCGAGCGCCTTTGCCTTTTTTGCCATCTCAAGCAGTTCTTCTCGGTTGAGGCCTTCTAAAAGCGCAGTGAGTTTACCTGTAGTCAGCTCACTTTGGGGCAAATAGATAGCGGCTCCTGCCTCCTGCATGTATTTGGCGTTTCCGACTTGATGGGAGGTCGTCTTCGTGACCAGTGGAACCAGAATGGACGGCACTCCGGCGGCAGTCAGCTCGCTCACGGAAATTGCCCCGGCTCGAGCCAGAACGACGTCGGCCCAAACATAGGCAGCCGCCATGTCTTCAATGAACGACACGACTTGGGCTTCGATGCCCAGCGCGGCATAGCTTGCCTTAACCTCTTCCACGGCTTTCATGCCGCACTGATGAATGACCTCAGGACGCTTTTCCGGCGGAAGTGCGGCGATCAAGGACGGGACATTCTGATTAAACACTTGGGCGCCTAAAGAGCCGCCGAAGATCAGCAGTTTTAATCGGCCTTCTCTGCCCTGATAACGCTCTTCGGGCGCAGGAATCGCCAGGATTTCTTTGCGGACTGGGTTTCCGGTCACGACGCCTTTATCACCGGCAAGCTTAGCCGCTTTCCCGTCAAAACCGCACATCACGCCGGCGGCGTTGCCCTGCACCATCTTGATCGAAAGCAAAGGATCCGCGTCGCTGTTCATCAGAACATACGGATTACCTTTAAGACCAGCCGCCAAGCAAACCGGCACGGCGATATATCCGCCGGTTGAAAACACGGCATCCGCATGCTTTTTAGTCAAAATCGTTCGGCTCTGAGCTATGCACTTCAGGAGCTTAAAGCCACCGAAGAGCATGGTCTTCAGGCCCTTGCCTCTCAGCCCCTGAAAGTCCAGAGCCGTAAAAGGGATCTTCTGGCGCTCGACAATGCGGCGCTCCATTCCCTGTTCGGTGCCGATCCAGGAGACGGTCCACCCGCGGGAAATCAAAATTTTTGCGACCGCCACTCCGGGCATGACGTGACCGCCGGTACCGGCAGCCGCAATCACTAAATGCTTACTCATACTTTTCCTCCCTTCATGGTGACCTTATTCTCATAGTCAACTCTAAGAAGAATGGCCACAGCCGCCGTGACAGCCATAATTGCCGAACCTCCGAAACTGATGAACGGAAGGGTCAGGCCTTTTGTCGGGAGCAAACCGCTCGCCACGCCGACGTTAATAAATGTCTGAACTCCGATCCAGATACCGATCCCCTCGGCGACCAGTCCGGAGAAAATATGTTCCAAATGAATAGCGGTTCTTCCGATTTCGATGGCTCGTTTGACCAGCCAGAAAAGGAGAACCAGGATCAGCATCACACCGGCAAAGCCCAGTTCCTCGCCCACAATTGCGAGAATAAAGTCGGTATGAGCCTCCGGCAGATAGTGCTGCTTTTCAATCGCGTCGCCTAAGCCGACGCCCCAGCTTTCGCCTCGTCCGAAGGCAATCAGCGAATGGGAGAGCTGATAAGCCTTGCCCTGAGCGTTCGAGATTTCCCAAGGATCCAGGTAAGCAAAGAAACGCGCCGCTCGCCAGCTTGCCGCAAAGATCATGAAGACCAGCAGCCCCAGAACGCCGACCAGCACCATGATGAAAACCGTCAGGTTAATGCCGCCTAGAAACAGAATGCCCATAGAAATGGCCAGCATCATGACATAGGCGCCAAGGTCGGGCTCCTTCAGTACGAGGAAGCCCACGAGCCCCATCACAAGCAGCATCGGCAGAAGACCCTTCTTCACGCTGTGCATGTAATTTTGTTTACGCACGGTAAAGTCGGCCGCATAAATCAGCACGGCAATCTTCATGACTTCCGTCACCTGAAGATTAAACAACCCGAGCGGGATCCAGCGGCAGGCACCGTTCGTCGACTTACCGATGCCCGGAATAAACACCGCGCCGAGCAGGAAGAGCCCGAATAGGAAGAACGGGAACGCCATCTTCTTCCAGGCCTTCATCGGAATATGCCAAACAATATAGGCGCCGAAGAGCGCCACCACAAGCGAAATCACGTGGCGGACAAAGAAGTAATGCTCGCTGATGTGGTACTTCGGAGAGTCTCCTAACGAAATAGAAGCCGAAAAAACCATCAGACAGCCGAGAAGCATCAAAGAGAAAACGACGAACAAAACACCGTAATCCGGAGGTACCGGACCGATATCCCGCGGCTCGTAGTTCAGCGCGGCGGCGTTGTTGTAGTCGCCGACACGTGTGACGATATCGTCGGCGTCTTCTTTCTTACGTCGTCTGATCAGCACAGCTGGCCTTCCTCTTCAGCGATTTCTTTCGCAGCAGCGACAAACTGCGCAGAACGATCGGCGTAATCCTTAAACATATCCCAGCTTGCGCAAGCCGGAGAAAGCAGAATCGTGTCACCGGGCTTAGCCATCGCACGGGCTTCTCTAACCGCTTCTGCCATGGTTTTGGCATGAGCTTTCAGAAGCCCCGGATAGTCGACTTCTTTTTCAATCAGCGGAGCATCACGTCCGATGAAAACGGCGCCCTTGGCGTGCGTTTCGATCGGAGCCTTGAGCGGCGCAAAATCCTGTCCCTTGCCGTCACCGCCGAGAATCAGAACGACTTTCTTCGGACCGAATCCGGCCAAGGCGGCGACAACAGCGCCGACATTGGTGCCTTTGGAATCATCGACGTAATCGATGTCGGAGGCCCTGAGAATGAGCTGAACGCGGTGCGGCTCACCCTTGTACTCACGCAGCGTGCGCAGGATAGAGTCAAGCGGAATTCCGACGGCGAGCGTCAGTGCGGTCGCGGCCAGTGCGTTCATAGCGTTATGCAGACCGCGGATTCTGAGCGCGTTCATCGGAATCAGTAATTCCGGGGAAGCCGAAGCAATGCAGCCGGATAGCCAGACCAGCGCGCCGACGTCAGAGATTCCGAAGTCTCCGATCTTCTTAGGCGCATCGGATCCGAAGGTATGTACTAAATCGGACGGAACGCCTTCGGCAGAAAGCATCGAGCCTGGATCTTCGCGGTTGAGCACACGAACGGTATCGGCAGAAAAAATCTTTCGTTTCGCTGCGGCGTACTTTTCCATCGAGCCGTGCCAATCGATATGGTCTTCGGTGATGTTGAGCAGCGCCGCGCTGTCGCAGTGCAGACTTTCCGTGGTTTCGAGCTGGAAACTCGACAGTTCCAAAACCCAAAAGTCAGGCAGTGTTCCGACTTGGCGGTGTTTTTCCAGCTCGCCCAAGGCGTTCGGGCCGACATTGCCTGCCGCAACAACGGATTTGCCGGCCTCTGCGATGATGGCCGTTGAAAGCATGGTGGTCGTGGTTTTGCCGTTGGTACCGGTAATGCCGATGATCTTGGGCGCGTAGCCTGTCTCAGCTTTGAGTTTTTTCAGCTCACGGGCAAAAAGCTCGATCTCTCCAACGACAGCAATACCGCGGTGCTTTGCTTCTTTCACTGCCGGCGCAAAGACTGAGTACTCGGGGGACAGGCCCGGAGAAATCATGACTTCGGAGACTTCAGCAACTATCACGGGAGAAACGGCCCCGCCGAGGAACTTCAGATTCGGAATTTCTTTCTGCAGTTCATCCAGCCTCGGCGGCTGCGGTCTGGTATCGGCGGCAAGCACCTCAAAACCGCGGGATGCGTAAAAGCGAGCCGCGGTACGACCCGAAGCTCCTAAACCGAGAACCAATACTTTCTGACTGACCGACATGATGGATTACCTGATTTTCAGAGTGGACAGACCGATCAGCACCAAAACAATGGTGATGATCCAAAAACGAACGACGACCTGAGTTTCCTTCCATCCCTTCATTTCAAAATGATGGTGGATCGGTGTCATAAGGAAGATGCGCTTTCCGTGCGTAATCTTGAAGTACGAGACTTGGAGAATCACCGAGAGGGTTTCCATCACGAAAACGCCGCCCATGATGAAGAGAACCAGTTCCTGACGTGTAATGATGGCCATCGTACCCAATGCACCGCCAAGCGCCAAAGCGCCCACGTCGCCCATAAACACCTGGGCCGGATAAGCGTTGTACCAAAGGAAGCCTAGGCCTGCACCGATGAGCGCGGCACCTACGACGACGACTTCGCCAGCGCCCGGAACATACGGAAAGTTGAGGTAGGCGGCATAGTCAACACGGCCGACCACGTAGGCAAAGATGCCCAAAGCGATACCGACCAAAGCGCTCGGCAGAATGGCTAAGCCGTCCAGACCGTCTGTGAGGTTCACAGCGTTGCTCGTGCCCACAATCACGAAGTAGCTGAGGACGATAAAGCCCCAAATGCCGATCGGAAGCGATACGTTCTTAAAGAACGGAATCAGCAGATTGCTTCTTTCCGGAAGAGGAATAGAGGTAAAACCGCTCTCCATCCACTGAAGCACCAAACCCCAGATGTGTTCATTGCCCGGCGCCGCAACAGAGAAAGCCAAGTAGACGGAGGCAATGACGCCGACAAGCGATTGCCAGAAGAACTTTTCTCTGGACTTCATGCCCTCGGGATCGTGATGGACTACCTTTCGGTAGTCATCGACCCAGCCGATGGCGCCGAAGCTTAACGTCACAAAAAGCACCACCCAGACAAAGCGGTTGCTGAGGTCCATCCACAGGATCGTCGATGCACCCACGGCAATCAAGATAAGGATGCCGCCCATGGTCGGCGTGCCTTCTTTGACCAGATGGCTCTTCGGTCCGTACTGACGAACAGCCTGACCGACCTTGAGTTTTCTCAGTTCACGAATTACCGCCGGGCCTAATGCCAAGGCGATAAAGAAAGCAGTAAGTGCGGCTAAAACGGCGCGCAGCGTCAAATAGTTAAAAACGCGAAGCCAGCCTAAAGAAGTCGAGTCGGCCAGCCATTGAATCAGAGCGAGCAGCATTTAGTTTTCCTTCGGTTCTTTTTCTTCTTGTTTGTTCCAGGTGCGGACCAGTTCGTCCGCGAGTTTGAAGAGCTTCATGAAATTCGAGGCCTTAAAGAGCACGGCATGCGGACCCTTGACCATCTCTTCCTTCAGCGCAGCGAGCAGTTCTTCCTGTGTTTCAAAGTGACGCGCACCTTCGCCGTAACCTTCGACGGCATCAAGCATGCGGTTGCCGATGGAGAAGAAGTTCTCAATACCGCAGCGGCGTACAAATTCGCCTAACTCCCTGTGGAACTGCGGACTCTGAACGCCGAGTTCTCCCATGTCGCCCGCGACAAAAATCTTGGGCAGCTGGTATTCGCTCAGCATATTGACTGCGGCATTCATAGAGTCCGGGTTGGCGTTATAGCTGTCATCGATGACTACGGAACCATCGTCCAATGTCACGACTTCGCCGCGGTGGCTGACGGCTTCAAAGTTTTCCAAACCCTTCTTGATATCGCAGAGATCGCGGCCCATCGCAAAAAGCACGGCGGCCGCATTCACGGCGTTCACAATGTTGTGCTTGCCGGGTACTTTGAGTTCGATATCAATTTGGCCAATCGGCGTCACCAATCTGAATGCTGTCCCTTCGACTTCGCAGGCATAAACATCACTGTCCGGCGTTCCGAACGTCACGACGCGATTGTTGCCGGCCATCTTGCGCCATTCAACCGCAAAGGGATCGGCGGCATTGATGACGGCTACGCCCTGACGCGGAAGCTGAGCAAAGACTTCACCGTTTTCTTTGGCAGTCTCTTCTAAGGAAGCCAGAAACTCCTGATGATCGCGCATCGTGTTGGTCACTGTGCCGATCGTCGGCGCAATCGCCGAGACGAGCGGACGCATTTCGCCAATATGGTTCATGCCGACTTCAAAGCACGCGGCCTGATGTTCGGGACGTAGTTTCCAAAGCATCAGCGAGACGCCAAGCTCATTGTTCAAGTTGCCTTCGGTTCCGACCCAGGCACCTTTCTGGAAGCGTTCTTTGATGATGGATAAAACCATCTGCGTCGTGGTTGTCTTGCCGTTTGAGCCGGCAACCGCGATCACGGGCAGGTCGAACTTCGAGCGCCATTTTTTAGCGGAGTCCAGCAGCGCTTCGCGCGTGTCTTTCACCAAAACCTGAGGAAGGCTCACCGGTACAAAGTGCGTCACGACCGCCGCCGCTGCGCCCGCATCGGAAGCGGCCTGCACGAACTCGTGGCCGTCCCGCTCTCCTTCAATAGCAAAAAACAGCCCGTTGGGTCGGACTGATCTCGAATCAAAACTGACGGAGGAAAATTTAATCCCCGGAGCACCCTTGATCTGGATGTCGGAGCCGAGCATCTCGGCAAATTCCCCGATCGTCATTAACGCTTCATTCATTTTTGTTCCTTAGTTTCCGCAGGGCTTCGCGTGTCTCTTCGACGTCAGAGAAGTGGTGTTTAACACCTTTGACTTCCTGATAATCTTCGTGGCCTTTGCCGGCAACGAGGATGACATCATCGGCAGCGGCATGTTCCGCGGCATATTCAATGGCTTTTCTGCGGTCTTCAATAACCGTGCAGGGTTTGGTTGTCCCTGCTTGAATTTGTTTCAGTATCTCTTTCGCATCTTCGCTTCTCGGGTTATCCGACGTCAAAACGACTTCATCGGCAGCGCACGCGGCCTGTCCCATTAGAGGACGCTTGCCGTGATCTCGGTCTCCGCCCGCGCCGACAACAATCCAAATGCGTCCGCCGCGTGCTTCGGCTAATCCCTCCAAGGCTTTAATCGCTTGGGTCACGGCATCCGGTGTGTGGGAATAATCCACGGCAAAGATTGGGCCGTGATCATCGCGCACGATCTGCATTCGCCCGGCCGGGGGCATGAGTTTTGCGGCTTCTTTAAGTACCGTTTCGATTTCAAAACCGACGGAAATCATTGCGCCCACCGTGCAGAGAAAGTTCTCCACGTTAAAGAGGCCTAAAAAGTGCGCTGCAACCGGGAACGTATTTCCTTTAAAGCGGACTTCAAATTCCAGTCCCTCTCGGGTATGGCGGATGTTCTCGGCAGACAGGTATGCCGGTTGATCTCCTTTGGCAGAGACCGTCAGGATTGCTTTTCCGGCGCCTTCAGCGGTCTTCATAATCTGCTGAGCCGGCTCACCGGACTGATTAATCACCGCGGAGGCAACCGTCGGCCAGCGGAACAGGATCTCCTTAGCCCGGAGATAGTTCTCCATCGTTCCGTGATAGTCCAGGTGGTCTCGCGTGAGGTTCGTAAATACAGCTGTTTTGATTTCGGTTCCGTCAAGGCGCCCCTGTTCCAGGCCGATTGAACTCGCTTCCATCGCAAACGCTTTGCAACCGCGGCTAAGCAGCTCGGCAAACTTTGCCTGAAGCGTGAGCGGATCAGGCGTTGTCATCGACACGCTCGGAAGGACTATGCCGTTCAGCGTGCATCCTAACGTTCCGATGCTTGCACACGGTGTTCCGAGTCGATTCATCAGATCGGCGATCCAGTTGGCGGTCGTGGTTTTGCCGTTGGTGCCTGTCACGGCGATTCCGATCATCTGAGCGGTCGAATTGCCGTAGTAGGCAGCCGCAATCGGACCGAGAGCGCGATAAAGGTTGTCTATTTCGATGACGGGCACCGAGCACGGGCCGATATCGCCTTTTTCAGCAACCACGCAGGAAGCGCCGGCGCCGCAGGCTTTTTCAATAAAAGCCCGGCCGTCGGTGTGCACGCCCTTCACTGCAAAAAACACATCGCCTTTGCGGATTTTCCGACTGTCTAAAAGCAAAGCCGCTCCCGCGGGAGCGAATCGCTTAATCTCGGCGGCAACAGCTACGGCATCAACCATTGGTCTTCCCCTTTATTACGTGATCTTCTTTGGCTGATTTCAAATTTGTCCTTGACGGCGCCCTCGCGCGGGCGCGGTTCGATTCTTTCAATGCATGAGTCTTCGCGGGCTGCGCCTTAGCTTTGGCAGGCTTCTTATCGTTCTTAGTCACCATAAAGTCTTCGGGGCGATCCGGGTTGACCGCCATCAGACGCAGCGTCTTCGAGACCATCTCGGAGAAAAGCGGTGCGGCAGCCGTCGAACCGAAGTGTTTACCGATCATCGGTTCATCGATCATAATGCCCACCACAATCTGGGGATTGTGTGCCGGTGCGTAACCCGCAAAGCCTGCAACGTACTTTCTCACGTACTGGCCGCCTTCGACCTTGTAAGCCGTACCGGTTTTACCGGCAGCGGTGTAGCCTTCAACGCGAGCTCTGAAACCGGTTCCGCCCTTTTCTACTACTTTCGCGAGCATGTCACGCATCTGACCGGCGGTTTTGGCACTGTAGACCCGCTGCGGTTCACGGTAAGCACGATCTTTGTAAATAGAGAGCTCAATCATGTCCCCGTCACGTGCAAACACCGTGTAGGCACGGACTTGCTGAAGCAGAGAAACCGTGACGCCGTGACCGTAGGACATAGTCGCCTGCTCGATCGGACGCCAGTTCTTTGCAGGACGCAGACGGCCGGCCACCGCACCCGGGAAGCCGATCTGCGGCGAGTGGCCGAAACCGAGCTTGTCGTAGTAAGACCACATGACCTGCGGCGTCATCAGGAGCGCCACTTTAGACGTACCGATGTTGCTCGACTGCTGAATGATGCCGGAAACCGTCAGCTCTTTACTGTAGTGAGAGTCCCCGATCGAATGACGGCCGAAAGACATGGAGCGTCCGATCTGGAAGAGCGTATTCGGCGTGACTTTCTTTTCTTCGAGACCAGCGGCAACCGAGAACGGCTTCATCGTCGAACCCGGTTCATATGTGTCCACAATGGCGCGGTTGCGAACGCCGGTGCGCGAAATCTTGCCGCGATTGTTCGGGTCAAAACTCGGGTAGTTCGCAAGCGCGAGAATATCACCGGTCTTCGGGTCGGCAATCACAATGGAGCCGCCTTTAGCTTTCAGATTCTCAACCTGACGACCCAGGGCTTCATAAGCAAGGTTCTGGAGGCGGGAGTCGATCGTCAGCGTAATGTTTTCGCCGTTCATCGGCTCTTTGAGCCAAGCGTCTTCCACGATGCGGCCTAACCGGTCCTTCATCACGCGGCGTGAGCCGGGTTTACCGGCCAAGCGTTTTTCCGCAGCCAGTTCAATGCCTTCAATACCGTTTCCGTCCAAACCGGTCAGACCGACGATCTGAGCAGCCGCTTCGCCGTCCGGGTAGCTGCGCAGGAATTCTCGGGTGGAGTGCAGGCCCGGAATTTTCATATCCAGCACCTTCTCGGCCGTTTCAATCGGAACCTGACGCTTCAAGTAGACGAAGGTACGTTTGGAGTTAAATTTTTTCCTAAGCTCGGAGACCGGGACATCCAGCGTCTTAGCAATTTCTTTGAGCTGAGAAGTCGTAATCTTAACGTCCTGAGGAATAATCCAAAGGGCTTTGGCGGTCACGCTCGTTGCCAGCAGCGTTCCGTTGCGGTCATAAATCTGACCGCGCATCGCAGGCACTTCGATCGTGCGCTGGAAACGCATCGCACCCTGCTTCTGCAGGAATTCCGTATTAAAACCAAGCTGAAGCCAGCCGATGCGGACGCCGAGCGCGGTAAAGCACAAAAGCAGCATGAAATAAACAAACTTGCTTCGGCCAGGCTTGATTTTCAGGCGCAGGAGGTCCTTAACGCTGTCATCGTCACCGCGTTTTTCTTCCGTCGGCATGAAGACGTTGTCCCATGCATCTCTGAGCCACTGCCTGATTCTCATTTTTGAGCTCCGGAAGAGACGGCGTTCTTATCCAAGATAATCACGCGACCGTTCTCAGCAGGGGCCAAGCCGCCTTCTTTCGCGCGGGCTTCGACTTGACGGATTTGCTCCAGGTTGGAGATTTCAAGTTTGAGGCGAGCCCTTTCGTCCATCAAAGAATGATGGATCTGCTGCTCATGTTCAAGCTCGATGAACAGCTTTCGGGCGTTGTGGCGGTTCTCTACGACTTTAAGTCCGCATGCAAAAAGGACCAGCTCCAAGATCACAATCATCCCGACCAGGAAGCGGAACTCGTTCATACCTGCACTCCCTGTTCAGGCCACGGAGCATCCGTCCGGGATGCGCCGCGAAGCACGGAACTTCTGGCGCGAGGATTTTCCTCGCATTCTTTTTCCGAGGGCAGGATGCGTACGGCACGATTAAACAGCGGCTGCGGCAGCTGCGAAGGCAGAAGCGGCAGACGCGGGTCGATACAGGAGGCCGGGTTGGCCGCAGCTTCAAAGAATTTCTTAACGATGCGGTCTTCCAGCGAATGGAAGGAAATGACCGCTAAGACACCGCCCGGAAGCAGCAGAGAGCCGGCAGACTCGAGTGCGCGTTTAAGCTGCTCGAGCTCTTGATTCACATGAATACGGATCGCCTGGAAAATACGTGTTGCCGGATGCTGGGCGCTGTCTTTCTTGTTGCGCGGGAGCGTAGCGGCAATTAAGTCCGCAAGCTGCTTAGTGCGCAGAATCGGTTCTTTGGTACGCACCTTCTCAATGGCCTTAGCGGCCTTCATGGCGAAACGTTCTTCTCCGAGGTCCTTAAATACCTTGGCCATCTCGGCCGCATCGGCGCGGGCAATCCATTCGGCTGCCGTTTCTCCCGCGCTCGTGTCCATGCGCATGTCCAGAGGACCGTCAAAGCGGAAAGAAAATCCGCGTTCCGGATCATCAATCTGCGGACTGGAGACGCCGATATCAAGGAAGATGCCGGTGACTTTGTCGATGCCGATCTTTGCCAATTCCTCTTTCATAGAGGCAAAAGGGGCATGAATAATCTGAAATCTCGGATCTTGGATCTGAGCGGCGGCTTTAACGGCTTCTTCGTCGCGGTCGAACGCGATCAGGCGCCCCTGCGGGGAGAGCTTTTCCAATATCAGGCGCGAGTGCCCTCCACGGCCGAAAGTACCGTCGACATAGACGCCATTCGGATCGGTTACCAGGAGTCGGGGTGACTCTTCAGCAAGTACCGGGCGATGAACCAAGACCTCTGCCTGCACAGAAAACTACCTTATTTTTAAAAATTGAATTGGGCGGCGATATCCGATAGGTTTTCTGTCATTGCTTTAGCTTCGCTTTCCGCAAGCTTCTCAGCGTCCCACAGCTCAAAGTGCGAGCCCAATCCCACAAGAACGATCTCTTTGGAAAGACCGCATGCTTTTCTTAACTCTGCAGGCACCAGCAGTCTGCCACTGGCATCCATATCCACGTCCACAGCAGAGCCCATCACGATTCTTTGAAAGACTCTGGCCGAGTAAGGGAGTGCCATTAATTCGGTTCTCTTGGTTTCCCAGACATTGCGCGGGTACAGCAAAGCACACCCGTCAGGGTGCCGGGTAAAGGTCATTTGGCCGGAGCACAGCTGCGCCAGAGCCTCTCGATAACGAGAAGGCACCGACAGACGCCCTTTGGCGTCAAGATTGATGTGCGGAGAGCCTTGGAACACGACTAAAACGAGACAAAAATCTACCTTTTCTAAGTCTCAATTTTAGCCACTTTTTTCCACTTTCCTCCACCAACTCTCACATTGAGCGGAAGTTATTCTTGTTCTTTAGCTTTCGCTCTATTTAATTAGTTGAATATAAAAGAAAAGATAGAAGAGCGAAGTCCGTCTGTAAGCCGGATTCTGTGTGCCGCCAAAGGCAGCATGACAATCATTCATCTAGACTCGGGATCACTCCCGAGTTCGAGCCATCTACCCGCAGCCTCGCCGAGCAGGTTCATTAGCTGCCTATTTGATGTTGCTCCCCGTAGAGATTGCCCGTTTCAACCGAACTGAATCGGCTCGTCTCTGTTGCTCTAGTCCTCGCCTTTCGGCGGAGAGGTGTTACCTCCTACGGTGCTCTGTGGAGTCCGGACTTTCCTCCGAGGTCTTTCTCCCCTGCGATTGTCCGACGAACTTCGCGGTGCAACTTTAATTAGATTCCTTCGATTCCGCAAGTTTCACGAACTTCCTAAAAAGCCTCGTTACACAAAACAGGCATCAAAATTGCGTTAATTGAGCTCGTTCTAATGACCAAATCAAATAAAAGCGAGCTGTTTTTCTGTAAAATTTTTCAGCTTTGCACTCCATTGAAAAAGTCGTGAAAAATAAGATCATTAGAACTATTTTCGGGGCTGGAATTATTGCGATCGCCTCATCTGCTTCTGCTGAAGACTCCGGTCGTTCGGTTTGGGAAGCAATTGTCGATACCCTCCCCGCCGGTGTTGTTTCCGAAGAAAACTCTTCAGGAAGCTACCTTTCCGACACTTGGGTCGGAATGAAAACTATTATTTCCGAAGGTTCCTCCGGATTGCTCCTTCCCGCCTACACGATTCATCCGGGATATGCATACAAGACAGAGAAACGCCACAACGAAAACGGTTATACGTGGGGCGGCGGTATTTCGCGCAACTTTATCGACAGCCGCGGAAACCGCAGAATCATGTACGCTATGGCCTTCTCCGATTCCCACAACAACTTTGAACCGTTCATGGGCTACGGCTGGTTGTCCCGCTGGAGACTCGGCAGCACACCTTTCTATGCGGAAGCCGGCTACACCATCGGTCTGACCGCCCGCGGCGACTACAAATGGATTCCTTTCCCGGCGCCGCTGCCTTTGGTCGGTGTCGGCACGGACAACTTCAGCATCTACGGAACCTATGTTCCGTTCTCCGACATCTTTTTCTTCTTCGCCAACATGACGTTTGACGATCGCAAGACTCGTCATATGCCGGACACGCCGAAGTCGCTCTTCTCTAATAAGGTACTGATCTACGCCGGCGGCGGCTGGCAGAAGACAACGCTGAAGGGCACGCCCAAACCGTCTTCTATTTCTTCCGACGGGGCTTACTCAGCCGGTCTGCGTTACTTTGTCACTCCGGAATGGGCCTTAGATTTCTCCGTTAACCGGTCCGGTACACACGGCATTCATGCTAACGGCAGCAAAGTCGGAAGCTACAAGCTCACGAGCTACAGTCTTGCTGTTCAGTATCACTTCAGAGCGGCCGAGCGCGTCAAACTTTATGCCGGTGTCGGTGCAGGCTACTTCAGAAGCGACCAGCAGGACTTCAAGGAAGGCTGGGGTGCGAAGAAAGACATCTTCACTCCGGTTATTCAGGCCGGCGGCACTGTTGCGATCACGCGCAACCTTCACGTAACCGGCGGTATGGACTTAGGCTTCCCGCGTTACAAAGCGCACAGTCCGACGGACGACAGCTTCTCGATGCGCCCGTCTCCTGTGACTTTCAAACTAGCGCTCGGTCTGGCCTTCTAATAATCAAGCCGTTATACAAACTGCCGCAATCCTTTGGAGCGCGGCAGTTTTAATTTAGAGGTGCGATAGCCGCCATCTTCATAAGGGACCAACGTTCGCCCACCGGGTTGTATAGACGCACAATAGGCACTTAGTTACCCGATTTGTACTCGGTTTCCCGTATAGGTGAGTAAAAAGCCTGTATAAGGTTAGGTTCACTTATAAGGAGAACCTATGAACTTCGGAAAAATTGCTTGGATTTCTGTCCTAACAGCTTGGGTTTTAGCAACGCTTTACGGTGCGCTGCTCGTCACATCTGCCGGCAATGCGGAATCTCAGGATTTCGGCCAGCTCTTGACATCCTTCGTCAAGAAAATTTCCACTGCGGAAAACTAATCATCGTCTAGGAAACCAAGAAATCGCTGCATCTTGAAGTTTCGCTGAGGATGCAGGCGTTGCAACAAAAGTCTGCGGTTTCAAGTACTCCTTACTTTCGGCGAAAAAAATCTGTGTTCTGCTGCATCAGCCTTTTAAAAAGGACTGAGGCCAGCCTTTGCTGCGGAGATCCCCTCGTAGACCCTCCGCTTTTCTTTTGTATTTCCCAGCACGACTTCTCGAAATTCGCTGATATATCCTCCGAAGTGTTCTCGAATTTACATTTCTTGATATTCGAAAACTTATCTTTCGGCCTCAAGCTCTGCGAGTAACCTTCTGTATAGATTTTCCGCTTCCCTGCCCATTCGACTGAAGTACAGTTCTGCGTGTCGCAGCTGAATTAATCTATCCTTTAGGTTTTTCCTTTAGCATGAGCGGATTAACCTATCCCGCTTGAAATTACTATTTAATTCATTTCTAGGAGTTCTTTTCATGGATCAGAATGAAGTACTTTTTGACAGAGCCCAGAAGTCCATTCCCGGCGGCGTTAACTCCCCGGTTCGTGCCTTCCGTTCTGTCGGCGGCGCTCCCCGCTTTATAAAAAAAGCATTAGGGCCGCATATGTACGACGTCGAAGGCAAGCAGTACATCGACTACATCGGGTCTTGGGGTCCTATGATTCTCGGTCACAACAATCCCCACGTCATTGAGGCTGTTAAAGAAGCTGTCGACAACGGCTTGAGTTTCGGTGCTCCGACCGTCGGTGAAATTGACATTGCCGAAGAAATTAAGCGTCTCATTCCTTCCGTTGAAGAAGTCCGTCTCGTCTCCTCCGGCACCGAAGCCGGCATGAGCGCTATCCGTTTGGCCCGCGGCTATACCGGCCGCAATAAGATTGTGAAGTTCGAAGGCTGCTATCACGGCCACAGCGACTCCCTGTTGGTTAAAGGCGGCTCCGGCTTGCTGACGTTCGGTACCCCGAGCTCTGCCGGTGTTCCCACTGCTGTCACCAACGACACAATCGTTTTGGAATACAACAATCCCAAACAGCTCAAAGAACTCTTTGACAAAGAAGGCGACGAAATCGCCTGCGTGATCGTTGAAGCAGTTGCCGGGAATATGAACATGGTTCCCGCCACTCAGGAATTCCTCGAAACTATGAGAGAAGAAACCGCTAAACACGGTACCGTCCTCATCGTCGACGAAGTCATGACCGGATTCCGTGTTGCTCTCGGCGGCGCCCAGTCTCTGTATCACATCGATCCGGACATTACGATGTTCGGTAAAGTGATCGGCGGCGGCATGCCGGTTGCAGCTTTCGGCGGCAAACGCGACATCATGAACAGCGTTGCTCCTTTGGGCCCCGTCTATCAGGCAGGTACCCTCTCCGGCAACCCGGTCGCCGTTACCTGCGGCCTGGCTACGCTTCATGAAATTCAGCAGCCTGGTTTCTACAAGCGCCTTTCCGAACAGACCGCTAAACTCGTCAAGGGCTTAGGCGCAATGGCTAAGAAACACGGTGTCGCCTTCTCAGCTCAAAGCATCGGCGGCATGTTCGGTATCTACTTCCGCGGCAAGTGCCCGACTTCTTTCAAGGAAGTCATGGAATGCGACGCCGATCGCTTCAAGACTTTCTTCCATGCCATGCTGGATAACGGTGTTTATTTGGCACCGAGCATCTACGAAGCCGGTTTCGTCTCTATTACTCACGACGATTCCGTCATCGCTCGTACGCTCGAAGCTGCTGACGAGGCCTTTGCCAAAGTCAAACGCGTACATGGTTAATTTGTTTGTTTAGACACTTTGTTGTTATGAGATTTGCTTGGCTTTTGCGCTTCCTTTTGCTTTTCTTTGCCGTCTTTGCTTTAAACGCACAGGCTCTTCCCTGGAAGAAAACCGAAGCGGTCAAAGCCGAGCTTATCTCTCAAACGACTTCGGTCCAACCGGGAAGCTCCATCCGTTTAGGCGTGCTGCTGACCCAAGAGCCGGGCTGGCACACATATTGGAAAACGCCCGGTGACACCGGACTTCCGACCACCATCGACTGGTCTCTGCCCGAAGGCTGGAAGGCGGGATCCATTCAATGGCCTACGCCGAAACTTTATGTCGTCGGCGATCTCACCAATTTCGGATACGAAGACTCGATTCTTCTTCCTGTCTCAATTTCCGTTCCGGCATCTGCCAAGGAAGGGGGGTACGTCGCTAAAGCGAACATCTCCTGGCTGATGTGCGCGGAACAATGCATTCCGGGAAGTGCTTCGTTTGACGTTCCCGTTAAAGTCTCGAACGCCGAGCCGGCCGCTTCTCCGAACGCCGGGCTCTTCCAAACCAATGACGGTTTAACGCCTACTCCCTTAAAAACGGTTTCCGCTCAGATTGATCCGTCCAATCGCGCCCTTTCCGTCACTTTCAAAACCTCTGAACCTTTCAATCATTTTTATGTATTCACCGAAGGGGAAGGAGCTGTTGATTACAAAGCGCCTCAGTCGGTTTCTAAAAACGGGGACGAAGTCACCGTCCGACTTCAGGGCACGGAAGAACTGAAAGCAGGTGACACGTTATCCGGCGTCTTTTCCGCTGACGGCGGACCCGCTCAAGGCGGCTGGTCCGGCAGTTTTTCTCATGTTTTAGTAAATGGAACCGTGACACCACCGTCGGCATCCTCCGATAACACGGACGTCAACTTAACCGTTTGGCTCGCCGCCGGTATGTCTTTCCTCGGCGGTTTGATCCTGAATTTAATGCCCTGCGTCTTTCCCGTTTTGTCTCTGAAAATGCTCAGCCTTGTTGAGCACCGCGGAGACGGAAAACTCGCACTGCATGGTCTTTCCTTTACCGTCGGCGTCCTCATTTCCATGACGTTGTTAGCCGGCGCCTTGATCGCCGTAAAAGCGGCCGGAGCTTCCGTCGGCTGGGGCTTCCAGCTGCAGTCGCCTTGGTTCGTAGCCTTGCTGGCGCTTCTTTTTGTCACGATCACCTTGAACTTGGCCGGCGCCTTTGAATTTTCCGGCGTAAGAATTTCTTCTACAGGTCAGACTTCCGGTGCCTCCCTGGGCGGCAGTTTTGCAACCGGCATCTTGGCCGTCGTCGTTGCCTCCCCGTGCACGGCCCCGTTCATGGGAGCTGCCTTAGGCTACGCGCTCTCTTCCTCTGCACTGGAGTCTTTTGTTGTCTTCCTCTGCCTTGGGCTGGGCATGAGCCTTCCCTGGCTCCTGCTGGCGCTGTTCCCGTGCCTTACTGCCTGGCTGCCCCGCCCGGGACGCTGGATGAGCATATTCAGAACGGTTATGGCCGTTCCGATGGCGCTCACTGTGCTTTGGCTCTTCTGGGTTCTTTGGCAGCAGGTGTCGATCTCAGCACTCGGAGTCTATCTCTTAGCCGCCGCACTTTTAGCTATAGCTTTAGTTTTGTACGGGCGCCTGCAGTTCGGTAAAGCAACATCAAAAGGCCTCATGGCTTTTGCCTTTATCCTCGGCGCCGGTGCATATGCAGTCGCCGCTTCTCCGCTACTTGAGCGCGCCCCTGCTGAAGTGAGCGCGGCCGATGCCTGGTCTCCTGCGGCTTTACAAACTGCGCTCGATGAGGGACGCCCAGTCTTTGTCGACTTCACCGCCTCTTGGTGCGTCACCTGCCAGGCCAACAAGCTGGCCGTACTTGATCGAGAAAACGTGCAGAGGGCCTTTAAGGAGCACAACGTCAAGTTCCTCATCGCCGACTGGACGAATCGAAACGCCGAAATTTCTAAAACTTTGGAATCCTTCGGCAGAACCGGCGTCCCGCTTTATCTCCTTTACGCCCCGGACGGCACTGCAAAAATCCTCCCCGAGCTGCTCACACAGGACATCGTGGTCGACGCACTCAAAGCGCTTCCGAAAGGCGCGCCAAAGTAGGCATGAATCCTCACCATATTGAGTAAGAATCAAAGAGTTAAGGTCAATACTAAGGGTTTTTACGGAGTATAGTTTCTCTAACTTTTGAATTGGAGAAATAACATGATTCTTAGAAAATTAACCCTTGCTCTCAGTGCGGTCGCACTGAGCTTTTCTGTAACCACATTCGCTCAGCAAGCTGCACCTCAGCCCGAACAACAGACTCCGACCAATCCTGCCGGTGAAGTCATCGGCAAGTTAGCAACCATGGGCCATATGCAGTTCGGTGACTTCCCCGTCACACAGACCGAACTCGACAGAGCTTCTGAATTCGTTCAGGCTCGTGCCGCTCAGACCGGCAAGACTATTACTCGTGACCAGTCTCTCGTTGCTTTAGGCTACATCGCCGGCCAGCTCGGCGTTTTCATGCAGCTCCAGGGCAACGGCCAACAGCAGGCTCCCGATGATGACTTAGGCCCGACACCGCAGGCTGTTCCTGCTCCTCAGCCGGCTCCCCAGGCAGCTCCTGCCGCTCCTCAGCCCGCACCTCAGGCCAACAACCAGCTTCCTCCGGGAGCAGTTCAGGCTCAGCCGATCGAAATCATTCCTAACGGCATGATGATGGGCAACGGTCAAATGATGGGGAATGCCCCGATGATGATTTACGCTCCTGAAGTCGGCGCTACCGGCCAGGCTCCTGCTGCAGCTCCTGCACAGGCCCAAGCTCCTGCCCAGGCACCTGCTCAGGCTCCAGCTCCCCAGTCTGCACAGCAGTAATTCATATCGGGCTTCCTGAAAGCCTATAGTGATAAGCCTCCGTTCGCCGCGGAGGCTTTATTTTTGGGAAAAGAAAATATGTCAGATATGGAAATGGATCCGCTGGCCAACCGCTCGTCTTCAGGCTTGGATTACAGCACTCTTCTGGAAAAACTCCTGCAGCAAAACGGCTACACCTCCGATAACAGCAAGCACGGCTTAAAGAGTGCGCTTAAAGACTATGAAGCAGTGTTTCACAGCGGTGCACCTAAGTGGCTCGACCTCGTCTGGCCCTCGATCGGCGTAAGCCTCCTTCATCTTGCTTTATCGTTTAAACAGCCCCTGCCAGAAAATGTCGATCTTCCGCAGGAAGCATTAAAAAACGGCCTTCGCTAAGTTAGTTCGCGAAGGCCGCAAGAGGTAAAGAATTCTGTTTCTTACTTATTTTTTCCAGCCGTAGAAATCTGTAAGGACGTCCCAAGCCAATTTCTGAAGGAACTTGGCATCTTCAGGCTTCAGCGGTTTTTCGCATTCGCCTAAGTAAGTCATGCCTTCGGGACTCTTCTGGAAAAGAAGCCCGTAAAGCATTGCTCCGTACAGATAAGAGCCTGCTGCTGTCGGATGGCTTTTATCCTTCTGATGCATCAGAAGATCCGGGCGCTGCTTCAGGCTTTCTGCAAAGGCCAAGCCGACCGGCAAAACAATCGCATCATTTTCATTGGCAGCCGTAATAATGGCGTCTGCCAGTTTCTTCGTATCTTCAGGCTTGTTTTGACGAGCCCAAGTATCAACAACAATCGGTTCGGCACCCTTTGCCTTGATGGTGGCAACGTGCTGATTCAAAAACTTCTTGAATGTCGGAATGCTCTTTTCTGCAATCGGTTCCGTCGACATACCCTGCAGAATGACAACATCAAACATCGGATTGATCAGATTGCCCTTCTCATCTTTCTTGGCATAAGGATCCATTTCATGCGGACCCATGTACTGTTCGACATCATGATAGGAGAGACGGCCGGAGCTGATCGTAATGATGCGGGCTTTCCAATCCTGTTTGTTTTCTCGTGTCAAGCCTCTCAAATAGCTGTGAACACCGCAGTTATAGAAGCTGTAAGAGTTGCCGACGATCAGGCCGGTTTTCGGTGAATGATTTTTGATATCGGTCACTTTCGGAGCAACCGAAGTTTCCAAAGCAAAGGCAGAAGAACACAACAGCGCTGCTGTTAAAGCGGGGATGAGGATTTTTTTCATTTGATTCTCCGACGGGCCCGCAAGGGGCCCGTATGTTCATGAGAGTTAGCCTAAGAAGACAACGTTGGCGATGAGGACGGTGATCATACCGGCGATCATCGGAATCCAAGTACGGCGGACGATAGCCATCGGAGAGACACCGGCTGCACCGGCAACCGCGATGATGACACCGGCGACAGGAGACATAGCGCGGAGCATGCCGGAAGCAAACTGCATCGGAGTAACGAAGGCGGCTGCAGTACCACCGAGACCGTTGGCAACTTCAGGAGCCAGAGCTGCGAAGCTGGAGAAGGCACCGACACCGGAGCCGGTCAGGAAGGTAACGATACCGACAACACCTGTAAGAACAGCGGTCATACCGTTGAGGCCTAAGCCCATGCCCTGAGCGTGTGTAATCAGTGCGGAGATCAAACCTGTAACTTTCAGGCCGGTGGCAAAGAATTCAGCGCAGATAATCAGAGCAACGATGGAGGAGAACATACCGCCCATGGCTTTGAAGATGAAAGCACCGTCGGCAAGAACCGGCTTAAAGTCACGACGTCTGATGAGTTCAACGATGATTGTGAAGACCCAAACGAGAAGCAGAGCGCTAATGGTGTTGAGCTTGACGGCAGAGTAGACGAGCTTACTGAAGACGATCATTAAAGCGATCGGCAGGACCGGGAGAATGGCGTACCAGCCAGGAACATTGCGAAGGTCGTCTTTCTTAGTCAGAATGGCGTCCGAATAAACGTCGTCGTTCTTCTTGTCATAGTACTTCTGAACGAAGTAGTGGCAGATTGCGACAACGATCAATGTCGGAATGGCAACCGGCAGCTGGCACTGAACGAAGTAGATAATCGGTTCTAAGCCGGCTGTCTGAGCGGCAAGGTTAGCAGTACCGGAGGCCGGCCCTAACGTCATACCGGCAGATGTACCAATAACAGCGGCAGAAGCAGCGGCGGAACATCCGACAGCGCGAAGAATCGGGAAGAGAGCAACCAACAGCAGCATAGCCAAACCTGCGGCACTCGGGATCACAGTAACCAGAGCCTGACCGATGAGGTAACCCATTACCAGAACGAGATACGGAGAGGACAAAGCGTCCAGAGGTTTAACGCAGACACGAACAAGAGCGTGTGCAGCGCCGATTCTGTCCATATAGGCAGCGTAACCGCCGGCGACCATAATCAGAAGACCGATGCCGGAAGTCTGTTTAGTTGCGATAGAGCGAAGCAGTTCAAAAATATCAAACCATACGAAGCCGGAAGGTTTAACGCCTTTCGGCAGGAAGCCGTGAACACCGCAGATCACGGCAAAGCTGATCATGGCCAAGCCGGCAAACAGCAGGACCATCGAAGTAGACAATCTTTTAATGATCGCCCAGCCCGCCAGGATAGTGACGACCAGGGCAAACCAAGGCAGAAGTACTGTCATGATTATTCTCCTAAGGTTTCAAATTCTTTATTTAATTTATCGAGGGAAGATTGGATAAAGGCTTTCTTGTCGGCCACCCATTGTTCGTTGAGATGGTTTTCGGCGGTCTGCTCTTTGAGCATGCGTTCGAGCTCGGCGGGCTGAGGTCCGCCTAAAGTCTTACGGTTGTGAACGATGAAAACCGGATTTAAGGCTTCTCGGAATTCTTCTTCACTCATCGGGAATTTCGGATCGCCTTCCGGGAATTCTTTTTCGATGACTTCCTTGTAAATTTCCTGCATCTTGGCGTACGGGAAGTCGAGCGGAAGAATGTTGTTGGCGCGAGCATAGGAAACAATGTGGCTGGCTGCGTGGTGGCCGATACGGAACGGGACGCCGTATTCCTTCATCAGACGGTCGGCAACTTCCTGGCTGGCCGTCCAGTCGCTGTTAAGTTCTTCTAATGCACGATCTTTGTTGATCACGAGTGCTTTGAGAACTCGGTTAAACATGGTAAGAACTTTAACCGCATGAAGAGCCAAAGCACCATTGAGTGTCTGATTCTTCGGGTCAATCATGCCGCTCTGGAGATTGTGAGCGCGGAAGAACTCGGCCTGAGCTTCGCCGATCACGGAAGAAGATTCCGTTCTGCAGTTATTCACTAAGCCGGGATTGCGTTTCTGCGGCATTGCGGAAGAAACGTAGGTGTTGTCGCCGCCTTCCTGCAGAAGAATCCAGGGACGAGCCTGAGCGTACTGAACCATCAGGTCTTCCAAGAACACATTGATATGCAGACAAATGCCGGTGAGAATTGAAGCGAACTCGACGGGCAGATCGCTCTGACCGATCTGTGTGGCGTCGTAAGCGTTTTCTGCGACAGCTTCAAAGCCTAAACGTTTGCACATGGCTTCGCGGTCCAGCGGCCAGCAGGTACCGTTCAGGACGGTGCTTCCCATCGGGCAGCGGTCAAGACGGACGTAGAACTGACGAAGCTTCTGCGCATCGCGGCTGAAGCCGGCTAAGAATGCAAGAAGGTAATGCGCCAAGCTGTTGGGCTGAGCAGCAACACCGTTGGTGTAGTTGGGGACAACCGTTTCACGGTTTTTGTCCGCCAGGTCGGTCATGGTTTCCAGCACGGCATTCAATGCGTCACCGACTTCGAGAACATGGTCGCGAAGAATGGCAGAACGATAAGTTGCGTGCATATCCTGGCTGGAACGGCCGGCGTGCATCAGCGTGATCACGGGATCTGCTTTTTTGAGCATTAACGGTTCAAACGTGATGTAGGTCTTAGCTCTCTTGGTCGGATCAGCGTCTCCGTCGGCTAAAACTTCACGAAGTGCCTTGGCCGCTTCTTCGGCGATCGGCATCGGCAAAAGACCTTGACGAGAGTTGATCACGAGCGTGGCTTTATTGATTTCGCCCAACCAGAAGAACTCGTCTCTGACTGTCATCTGTTTTTCTCCTATGTTTTGAGGTTGTTTTTTATTATTTTGATGAGCCGGCCTCAAAACTGACAGGCGAAATCGGAAACGCTACTTTGCGTTTTACGCAAAGTACTTGCGTATTTGTCGCTTTTGTTAGAAAGTATGTACAGATCCTCGATTCCCTTTTTTCGCATCATGTCAAAACTAGACGACCTCAGTGCCTGGCGCCTTTTTTGCAGCTTGTGCAATACCCGAAACTTCTCTGATACCGCCGGAGAGTTTGATGTAGAAGTCTCAACCGTCTCTCGCGCGCTGACCTCCTTAGAAAATGCTTTGGGGCAGACGCTCATACTCCGTGTGACAAGACCCCTGCAGCTCACGGAGTCCGGCCAGATCGCCTATGAGCATGCTTCGAATATTCTTTTGCAGCACGAGGAGATGGTCAAAGAGCTGACACAGAGCTCGGCCGGCATGGCAGGAAAAATTCGCCTCTCTTTGGCGCCCGGCTCCGTTGCGGTCTACATCCCGATGCTAATGGAATTCAACTCTCAGTACCCTGAGATCGTCTTTGACATTGTCGGCGGCGGAAACGTCCAGGACATCCTTCAGTACAAGGCCGACATCTCAGTAGCTAGCTTTAAATCCAAGGATCCGCGGATTGTGTCTTACTCAAGAGGACGCAACGTCTATGTGCCCGTAGCTTCGCGCCGCTACATCGAAGAGCATGGAATGCCTCTGCATCCCAAGGATTTAGCCGCACACACAGTTTTGGTTTATGACGGTTCAGTGCGTTCCGCCACGCGTTACTTAGAAAACGGTGATAAACGCGAAGAAGTGAAATGGAAACAAGTACTCAGAGTTTCCAACATTCTAGCGATTAAAAAGTCTGTCATTGACGGGCTGGGCATCTCGGTGGATTTGCCGCTTTTTCACTGCGCACAGGAAATTGCCTCGGGCATTCTGGTCCCGATTCTTCCCGGCTGGGTCCATCCGCCGGTGGAGTGCTTTGTGTGCACTTCAAAAACAAATTGGCGCATCCGCCGCCACCGCGTATTTCTGCAGTGGTTCCAAACGCGCCTGGTTCAATTTTTCAAAAGCAAAGAAGACATGGTGGCGCCTTTCTGGGACATCCCGCAACGCACCATCGTCAACGAAATTTAGAGTCCTCGGGCTGCATTGATCGCATCGCGAGTCTGCATCGCGACCGCTCTGGCTTTTTCTTTGAAGTCTTCGCCGGAGGATGCATAAAGAATAGCTCGGCTGGAATTGATCACCATGCCGGTCTTCTGCGCGTTCATACCGCTCTGCACACAGGCATTGATGTCTCCGCCCTGAGCTCCGATGCCGGGAACGAGGAAGTTTAATTCCGGCGTTAAGGCACGAACACTCGCGAGTTCTTTCGGATAAGTGCCTCCGATCACAAGGCCGAGCTGACCGGTGGTATTCCACTGCTCTACTTTTTTCGCAACTGCGTGATAAAGCGGCTGGCCTCCGCAGTCGAGCATCTGGAAGTCGTCGCCGCCTTTGTTGCTGGTGCGGCAAAGGATGAAGGCACCTTTGTCCGGATACTCAAGGTAAGGCTCGACGGAATCAAAGCCCATGTAAGGAGAAAGCGTGACGCAGTCAGCTCCGAAACGTTCGAAGGCCTCCTTAGCATAATGCTTGGCAGTGGAGCCGATGTCGCCGCGCTTAGCATCAAGAATCACGGGAACTTCCGGATATTCGCCGTGAATGCGGGCAATCAGTTCTTTGAGCTGATCTTCCGCGCCGGAAGAAGCAAAGTAAGCAATCTGCGGTTTAAAGGCACAGACCAAATCTCCGGTCGATTTAACGATGTCCCAGCAGAAGTCCAGGATGGCATGCTTGTTGCTTTCAAACTGCTTCGGGAAACGTTTGGGATCGGGGTCTAAGCCGACGCAAAGTAATGACTGATTGACATCCCAGCAGTGCTGAAGCATATCGGTGAATTTCATAGCTTTCCTCCAAACGTTCGAATTGTGTTTGAGCACGGATTTTAGCAATCCGGCTGCTGAAAATAATGAAAACGTCCGTCGCTTGTTTAGCAGGCGGACGTTTTTCAATAACTCACACGAACTTAGAAGTGTTCCTACACCAGCGGAGTTCCGGTACCTTCCGTCTTAGCAGGTCTCTTGAGAAACAGATAGAGTACGAGCGGTAAGCAGATAAAGCCGGACATTCCGATGATGAACTTATAAGAGAAGTACACAGTCATTGCGCCGCCGACAATCGGTCCCATCACGGCACCCAACTGCTGGGCTAGATAAGACAGTCCAAAGACACGTCCTTTGTCGTTGGCATTCGTGGAAACTGTCAGCACCGCGTTAATGGCCGGGAAAATGCCGGCAAAGGCTAAGCCGCCGACAAAGCGCCAAATCGTAAACCACTCAAGCGAGTTCGGAAACACCTGCACAATCCCGAACAGTCCGGCGCCGAGCAAAGACAAATAAAGTACGGGTCGATAGCCCCAGTTCTGACCTAAAATGCCCCAGCCCGGAGAGGCTAAGACGCCCGAAATACCCGTCACTGAAAACACAATGCCGGAAATCAAGACGATTCGCTCCATCGAACCCTGCAGCTCGGCCACGTAAAGCGGCATGATCGGCTGCTGCATTAAAATGGTCAGCTGCACCACGCCGGCGCAAATCAGCATGCGCTTAACTGCCGGAATCTTGCATAAAGAGAAGTCCCAAATCTTGACGGGTTTGGCATTCGGATCGGGCTTCCTCGGTTCCTCTTTAACAAAAAAGAGCAAAGCTAACGTGATCAGGAACAAAGCGGCGGCCGCGATAAAGAACGCCATACGCATACCGAATTGATCCGCCAGCAGGCCGCCGAACAACGGCCCGAGCACGCCGCCCGCTGTCATACCGCCCTGCATAACGCCCATGCAGAAACCGAGTTTGAGTTTCGGAGATTCTACAGAGATGATCGCAAGCAGCGCAGGCCACAGACCCGCGGATAAGCCTTGAATAAATCGAACGCCGAGCAGCTCCCAAGGATTCGTGACCAAGCCGCCTAAGAAGTAAGTGATCGCCAAGCAAAATCCGGCGCGCAGCGCCATAAGCTTGCGGCTCTTTTTATCAGCAAGCGCGCCCCAGATCGGTGCCATGATGCCGCTGACAAGGAATGTGATAGCGAAAATCGCACCCGACCACATATCCACGTCGGCTTTCACGACACCCAAATCCTGAATGAGATACATGGGCAGGAAGGGAATGAGCATCGTATAGCTCATGGACATTAAAACGGCGCATGTGGTCAGAAGACCGAGTATGAACTTCCATCGCATATCTACACTTCCTGTCCTTCTTATTCGTCTTCCTTTCGATTGTATGCCAAATATCTTTCATCAGAGAATGCGGTTAACCGCTAAAAAGCAGCCCCGTACGCCTCAATCTGCTTCCTCGAAACAATGACTTTCGCTTCTCGCGCATACGAAAAAACACCCGTCGGTGCGAGACCTCCGGGTGTTTAATTAACTTAACTCAGCGGATGATTACATCATGCCGGGCATTCCGCCCATTCCGCCGCCCATGCCCATCGGGGGCATTGCAGGTTTGTCTTCAGGCATGTCGGCAATCATGCATTCTGTTGTCAGGATCAAGCTGGCAACGGAGGCTGCATTCTGCAGAGCGGTGCGGGTAACCTTAGTCGGATCCAGAACACCCATCTCGATCATGTCGCCGTATTCACCGGTCTGAGCGTTGAAGCCGAAGTTGCCCTTACCGTTTGCGACACGGTCAACAACCACGCTGGGTTCGTCACCGGCGTTGCGGACGATCTGACGCATCGGTTCTTCCATAGCGCGGAGAACGATCTTGATACCGGCGTCCTGTTCGGGGTTGTCGCCCTTGATTTCCTTGATGGCCTGTTTTGCACGGATTAGAGCAACGCCGCCGCCGGCAACAACGCCTTCTTCAACAGCAGCACGTGTGGCATGCAGAGCATCTTCAACACGGGCTTTCTTTTCTTTCATTTCAACTTCAGTAGCAGCACCGACCTTGATCAGAGCAACACCGCCTGCCAGTTTGGCAACGCGTTCCTGAAGTTTTTCACGATCGTAGTCGCTGGAAGTTTCTTCCATCTGAGCACGGATCTGTTTAACACGAGCTTCGATCTGGTCTTCCTTGCCGGCGCCGTCAATGATCGTGGTGCTTTCCTTGTTGACTTCAACCTTCTTAGCAGAACCGAGTTCGGCAAGTGTGGCCTTTTCAAGGGTCAGACCGACGTCGCTGGAGATAACGGTACCGCCCGTCAGGATAGCGATATCTTCGAGCATGGCCTTACGGCGATCGCCGAAGCCCGGAGCCTTAACGGCAACAGTCTTCAGAACACCGCGGATGCTGTTGACAACCAATGTGGCCAGAGCTTCGCCTTCGATGTCTTCTGCAATGATGAGCAGAGGACGGCCGGACTTAGCAACCTGTTCAAGGATCGGGAGAAGATCGCGAATGTTGCTGATCTTTTTTTCAACCAAGAGGAGGTAGGGGTTCTCAAGGAGAGCTACCTGCTTGTCAGGGTTGTTGATGAAGTACGGAGAGAGGTAGCCGCGGTCAAACTGCATACCTTCAACAACTTCGAGTTCGTTGTGCAGGCTCTTGCCGTCTTCAACGGTGATAACGCCTTCCTTGCCGACTTTTTCCATGGCTTCGGCAATGATGTCGCCAATTTCATGATCGGAGTTAGCAGAAATAGCGCCAACCTGAGCAACTTCCTTGCTGGTAGTTGTCGGCTTGCTGAGGGAGTGGAGCTGTTCGATGGCAGCGGCAACAGCTTTGTCGATACCGCGCTTCAGATCCATCGGGCTCATACCGGCGGCAACATACTTCATGCCTTCGTCAACGATAGCCTGAGCCAAAACGGTAGCTGTCGTTGTACCGTCACCGGCGTTGTCGCTGGTCTTGGAAGCAACTTCTTTAACCATCTGAGCGCCCATGTTTTCAAACTTGTCTTTCAGTTCAACTTCTTTTGCAACAGAAACACCGTCTTTGGTGATTGTCGGACCGCCGAAAGCGCGTTCGAGAACAACGTTGCGGCCTTTCGGTCCGAGAGTTACCTTAACGGCATCGGCAAGAACGTTAACGCCGTTGACCATACGGGAACGAGCGTCATTGCCGAACAAAACCTGTTTTGCTGTCATTTACTTAATCTCCTATTTCTAAATTCTGTACTAGGCCGTCTTATTCGAGGACACCCATAATGTCTTCTTCACGCATTACGAGGTATTCGTCCCCGTCGACCTTAACGTTCTGGCCGGAATACTTGCCGAACAGAATGCGGTCGCCTACCTTAACATCCATAGGGATGAGCTTGCCTGCTTCGTCACGCTTGCCTGGACCGACAGCGAGGACAACACCCTGATCAGGTTTTTCACCGGCTGCTTCAGGGATATAAATACCGCTGGCTGTACGTGTTTCGGCGTCAACGCGTTTAACAATAACGCGGTCGTGCAAAGGACGAATCTTCATCTTTAAAACTCCTATTTGTGTTTATCAAAGCGCTAGGCTTTACCAATATTTCCTTATATGAGGCTATGCAGTCTTTTTTCAAGGCCGTTCTCAGATAGGTGTTTATACTAACAAACTCTGTAAACAAATGTGTTTCAAATGCGACGTTTTGTTAACAACATGTAATGTCGCGTAAAAATGGCACTTTTGCTCGAGTGTGTTTTGTGAGGATTGAAGTGGTTAAATTTAGCGTCGTCGCCCTGTCTTTTTTCATTTTTTTCTCCCCTGCCGGTCAGGCAGCCTCCAAAAAATCAGCACCCTCCCTTCCGGCGCCGATCCAAAAAGCGCTTAACTCCTGCAAAGTTCCTAAAGGCGATTTTTCGCTGTCTGTCATTCCGCTCTCCGACAAAGGCACTACGCTAAAGTTCAACAGCACTGCGCCTCGCGTACCGGCCTCGAGCGCCAAAGTCATTACTTCAGCCGCGGCGCTGCAGCTTTTGGGACCGGCCAAGGTTTGGACGACGCGTTTTATCTCAGCAGAAGAGCCGGATAAAAACGGCGTGCTCAGCGGAGATCTCTATTTAGTCGGGCACGGTGCGCCTTCCATGACCATTGAGCGCTTTTGGCTTTTGGTCGACAACCTTCGTGCTCGCGGTGTGAAAGAAATCAAGGGAAACATCATTGCGGATCGTTCTCACTTCGATGTAGCACCGCATGATCCCTTCGCTTTTGACGGAGAAGGCAACCGTCCCTACAACTTGGGACCGGATGCTCTGATGGTGAACTCGCGCTCTTTCTTCATCAAAATCCGCCCTGATAAAGAGGCCGGCGTCGCCTACCTTTATCCCGAACCCAGAATCGCAGGCGTGAAGCTCCCTGAAAGCATTCCTCTTAGCAAAGAAGGCTGCGGCGCATGGAGAAAACAAATCAATCCTGATTTCTCCAACCCGCTTAAACCTGCGTTCAAAGGAAAGTTCCCACTGAAATGCGGTCCGAAGGACTACTTCTACACCAGCCTCTCCGCCGACCAGTATCTTCAGGTCGTCTTTGCCGATATGTGGAAAAAAGCCGGAGGCACCTGGAAGGGCAAAGTTGTTCAGGGCAAACTCCCTGAAGACTCTGACGACTACAAAGTGCTTGCCTCTTCCTACTCCGAGCCTTTGACAAAACTTGTCTACAACATGAATAAGTACAGCGACAACATCATCGCTCGTCAGCTCTTCCTCGCTTTAGCTAACACTCAGAAAGACGAACCCAAAAACTTAGAAGGAGCCCGTGCCGCCGTCTATGAATGGGCCGCCTCATTAAGGATTCCCGCCTCCTCACTCAAAATTGACAACGGCAGCGGACTTTCTCGCACCACCGCAGTCTCCACAGACGCCTTCGTGACAGTTCTGAAACACATGTGGAACTCCCCGCAAATGCCGGAATTCGTCTCTTCGCTTCCCATCTCCGGCGTTGACGGGACCATGAGAAAAAGACACGTCGCTCAAGGCAATGCCCACATCAAAACGGGCTATATCCAGAACGTCCGTTCGATCGCAGGGTATGTCCAGACGAAAAGCGGTGAACGTTATGCCGTCGCGGCCATTGTCAACGGTCCTTCCGCGATCAATTCCATACCCGTTATGGACGCCGTAATCTGCTGGGTTTACGACAGATGATAGACTTTTCAGACATATAGATATCCTTAAAGGGAGGTAATTTCAGTATGGAAAACAAAATTGAAGCCGTAGTTCGTGAAAATGTTGACACTGCCCTCGAACAGGCTGACGAATTCCTGAAGCAGGCCTCCGCCGCTACCGGCGAAGAAGCTAAAGAGCTCCAGGCAAAAGCTAAAGAATGCCTGGCTCGTGCAAGCAGAAACATGAAGAGCTTCTATGACAAGACTTCTGAAGAAGGCAGAGAAATTGCCGGTGAAGTTAACGACTGCGTCCGCTCCAATCCTTGGCGCGCTGTCGGTATCGCAGCTGTCGGCGGCCTCCTGCTCGGTCTCCTGGTTGCTCGCAAGTAATTCTTCCCGAGGCTTTCGGAGATAAATATGTCAGATAGAAATAACGCCGATCCCGGACTCTTCACCATCCTTAATCAGGTGGTTGACGGTTTGGCGACGCGTCTTCAAATTGCTTCTATCGAGCTCTCCGTCGCCAAAAACAACGCGGCAAAGACAGCCGTTTACACTGTCCTTGCCGCCCTTTTCGGCCTCTTTGCGCTCGTTTTTATATCGGTCGCACTTCTTGTTATTTTCTGGGAAGATCACCGCGTTTTCGTCTCCTGCTGCATCGCAGGCGCTTATCTGCTCCTGTTCCTTTTCTTCTTAGGCAAAGCCCGCAACCTTGCGGCCAACATGCCTTATGCGTTTGAGGAATCTCGTCAGATTTTGGCAGCCGACGTCGCTGCTTTCCGCGCTTCCTGCAATAAAAAAGCAGGCGTCGCCACTCAACAGCCGGTCGATCCTACCAAAGAGGAGAACAACAATGCAGGCAAATGAAGACGTTGCTCGCAAGCTTGCACAACTGACCGTCAAGGCAGGTGAACAACGAGCTCAGATCCAAGACGAGCTGACCTATATGCGCAATAAACCCGCATCCGCTGTCAAAAACATCGGAGTCGACGCGGTTAAAACCATGCAGGCCTTAGGTTTAACCAACCCGAAAATTGCCATTCCCCTGGCTCGAACGGTGTTTATTCCGGCCGCAGTCGCAATTGCAAGATTGGTTCTTAAAAACGGCAGCCCCAGACGCTACCTTGGCGCGGCGCTGATTGCCGCAAGCTCATTCGGTATATTCAAAGGTATCGAATACGATGAGAAGCACCCGATTGTGAAAAAGGATCCTACAGGTCCTTCATCTAAGTAGCCTTCTCACCGCATACGAAAAGGGGATGTTGCAAAAGTCCTGAGAAGGACGGTTAGCGCATCCCCTTTCTTCTATACCCTTTTTTGGCTATTTCATTTGGTTGTAAATTCTTTCGCTTTTTACCCGCATTTAGTACCTTTCTAGCGGTTAATTTTATTTAATCTCCGCCCCAATGAGCAGGGCGATTTTTCTTTACCCACAGCCTAATTTTATTCTTATCGTATTGCCGTGTTAATTTATGATATAATCATATGTATTAAAAAGATTTTTCGGAGTATTTGATGTTTCTATCAGTCAGGAGAATTCGAAATCAGCGCTACCTCTATCTTCTCGAGACTGTTCCCGGGAAAAAGCAGGGTACGCACACGAACCGGATTGTTAAGAACCTCGGAAACTTCGACAAACTCCCCGAAGAAGTCAGAAATGCCTACCTTGATAAAAAGGCAAAGCAGGCATTAGCGAAAAGCTTCGAACTTCAACTTCGAGAAAAAGACATCAGCTCGGCAGTCAGCTCAGTTGCCAAAACCGATGCGGTACCTGCTCCGAGAAGCAATTTCAATCGACTCTTTCCTCTGAACTACGGTCATCTGGCACTCAAGCCGCTTTGGGAGAAAGATCTGGGACTGAAATATAAGATTGAGTATCTTCAAAAATCTTCAACAGAAATCAAGAGTTGGCGTCTTAACGACCTTCTGTTCTATCTTTGTGCCCTAAAGCTTATCGACCCGAAGTCCTACTTCAGCGCAAGCAATTCCAAAAGCAACTTTCTGTATTGCCCTTGGAACAATGTGGTTCAGGATAATTTTTATCGAGCTCTGGACTTTGTGTACGAACACAGGGAGAGCTTAATCAAGCACGCCGTTAAGACTCGATTGGAGCAAACTAAGGGGCAGATTAAGGTTGCCTTCTTCGATTGTACGAATACTTGGTTCGAAACGCCTTATGACGACATCACCTGGCAAGTAATCCGGTACACAAGAAAAACCACGCTTCGGCTGCGAGATCAAGCTCTTTCTAACGAGGAAATACAAGCTTATTTGGAGAGCGAAGAATTTCTGGAAAATCTTACTGATGAGCTTGAAATTAGCAAAGAAGATGTTCTGAGGATGCGCGGGCGCTCGAAGGAAAGCCGCTTTGCTCAGCCTATCGTTACGGTAGCTCTTGCGATTGACCAAACGGGCTTCCCGATTGACTGCAAGGTCTATGCCGGCAATATCGCCGAGATACATACAGTCGAGCCGATGATCGAGAGCTTAAAAAAGAAATACTCGGTCAAAGACATTTACTTTGTGGCTGATAAAGGACTTAATTCCGGACAGAAGCTTGAGAAAATCCAAGAGGAGAAACTCGGCTTCGTCGTCGCTCAAAAGATTAACGCTCAGCAGGAAAAGTTCGAGAAAGAGATGCTCGATCTCACTGGCTATCGGAATTACATCGTCGATGACTCAGGCATGTTCCGAGTCAAGTCCGAAGGCAGCGTTGATAAAGACAAAGCCCGCTTCAAGGTCTGTGATCACGTTAAGAAGTTTTACGTTGAAATAGAAGGAACAACTAAAAGCGGGAATCCAAAGAAAGAGCATCGTTCTATCAATTGCAAAATCGTCTATACATTTAGTCCGGCTCGTCGGGAAAGGGAACTAAAGGATCTGGAAATGCAGATCTCAAAGGCTGCCAAGGCGGTCTCCGACGGCTACCTGGCCGGTAACCCTTACAAAAGCGGATGGCGAGCTTTACTTCAAACCAATAAAGAAGCCGCACAGACGCCGGAAGAAAAAGAGCAATATCGGGCCGTCGGGCTAAAACAAGACATTATCGAGGAACGGCGCAGAAATGCCGGTTACGCGGCACTTGTCTTCTCTCATCCCAAGGACAAGGATGCTGCTGCGCTCACTGACGAAGAAGTCCTGACGACATATCACCGCCTGGTAGGAATTGAAGACTGCTTCCGAGTAATGAAAAGTTCCTTCAGCATCCGTCCGGTTCACGTTCGTCTTAAAGAGCATATCGTTGCTCACTGCTACCTGTGTGTTCTGTCCCTGATGCTTATGAGGCTGGTTCAGGAAAAACTTGAAGCTAAAAAATACACTTGCTCAGCTGAAAAAATAACCCATGCCCTGGCTCAAGCCCTGGTGCTTCCAACTCCTTCCTCTGACGGAATGCCTCAAATGTGGCTGAATATGGGTCTGGATCCGCAGTTCCATAGGCCGGAGTTTACCGGAAAGAAAAAAGCCCGTCTCAGCCAGAATGCTCTGGAAGATCATGGGTATGTCTGGCACACCTACGAGAAGCATAGAGAGGAGACTCCGTTTGCTGTCGACCAAATTCTAGAAGCCGTTGGGTTAAATAAGCTTCCCCTGTACGGCTCAACGGGTGAAATCAAAAGAATCCTTGGAATCCACTCTGTGACAGAAGAAAACATGCTTGCTCCTGAGTATTTAGAGAACTACCGACGTGTAGTGAACAATAACTTGAGGAGTTAACACGAAAAGAAAAAAATGAAAATCTACTATAAGCCCCGTCTATCGGGGCTTTGCACGATATAAGGGGCTAAACACAGGACCATGGGTTTGGATAATATTTAAAGAGTTGATAAAGGAAGCTGATTAACGCGACCGCACCGTAGGCCCACGCTACCGTCGTCCATTTCTTATGCCGGGCCTCAGAACTTAGATACTTACAGTCGTTTGTTCTTGCGTAGAACTCGTGGACGTAAAGGCAGGCATAGACAGCAACTGAGACAGTGGTTGCAACTGCGTCAAGCAGCCAATCGAATGTCGTTCTTCTTGGCCATGTCGGAAATATTGGATAACCAAACTCTATTGCAAATAAATACCAGCCGCGAAGAAGCACAAACACGAGCACTATTACGGTCAATACGGCCACTGCATAACCGATAAAAAGCTCTAGTACCGTCATTCGGTTTTGTCGTAAATCCCTATTCAACATCGGTGCTAAGACCCCCACAAAGCCGACGATAACGGCGCCTATAACTGTTATAATTTCGTTCATGGGTAAGCTCCATAAAGATTGTTAAAGGCCGCTCAGTGTTCCCGCACCGAGCGGTTTTAATTTTCAAGAAAAGAATAAATCCAATTCTCTCATCCTTCGATCTCTCAGGCCTTTCGTGACCACCGGATCATCCGGGTTGCAATACTTCGGCCACCACGTCCGCACGTTCTCCCACTCGCCTCGGTTAATCATTCCGAATAATCGGTATGTCCGGCATTTCGTCAGGCCGAAGTTGTAGACAAAACTCATTAAAGCGATAAATTGATTCTCGTTGATGTCGATATGGATCAGCGTTGCAAGCTCCTCCTGGGTGCGTTGGAGGTCTCGATCTAAAAGGTCGTAGGCTTCTCTCCGAGTAACGATGTCACCCTCGTGAACATTCCGGGCATGGCCGAATCCGATCGTCCAATGACCCGTGGGGCACTTGTAGGCCATTGGTTTAAACCCTTCTTGTTCAGCTACAAACTCGGCGGCGATCTCAGGTGGAAACAGCATTAAATTTTGTTTTCTCATTTATGCTCCGCCTCCTCGTGCTTCTTATAGAGTTCGTGAATGAGTTTTGTATTGTTCTGAATGGCTTGCTCGTTAGCCCATATTCCTCGTTTGATATCGTCAAATATCACGTTGCGCTCGCAGTAATACCACCCTAGAAGGAAGCCGAAGCAGATTGCGATGGCGATAGCCGCTGACCTGCATAGGCGTATCGCCCATTCATTTAAAAAGACACTCATGATTTAGCTCCTAGCCTATTGTCTAAAAATTTTTTGATGTAATAAGCGATGATCCGGACGCCGAGATAGGCCGACATAAAAGACAAGCCCACGGCCGCAAGCTCATTAACGCCGTACCCTTCAAGAATCCAAAAAACGCCGATGGCAGTGACCCCGCCGGACAAAGCCTCCCAAATTGCCTCCAATACCGAGAATTCGATCGGCCGCTCCTTTCGTTTTTCTCTCCAGTCATCGACGTATCGGAGGAGTCCAGCAATCAGGCCGAGACCTCCGACACAGGCGATGAGAGTGTTTATAAGATCTGTGTGTTTAATCATGCGGGTCCTCCAGCGGTTCATAGCTCTCCAGCGTTAGACCGAAGAGGAGCCAAAAGACCGCCTGAAATACAGCAAAGTGGTAGGCGAATTCATTCTTGCAAGTAAGGGTTCTGGCCAGCCCTTCTATCTGCGGGCACGCTCCTCTGCACATTGGAAGGACTAAACATTTTCTGCACTTTTCCCTTGTACTCCAAGGCTTGAAGTGTTTGGAAAGATCGACCTTCTCTGGGGACAGAATATCCCCCACGCAGCCTTCTTCCGTGCAATGATCGTGGCAGGAAAGGAAGTCTCCTTTGAGGTTGACTGCCGCATTATTTTCCTGATTCATCATGCATTTGACCGCACGCTTGTCGAGTCTCTTTCTTTTGACTAAGGTTTTCAGCAAACGATCGCATTCACCAGTAAGTGCGGGGAACTTATCCCAGCCTTCCCGAGTTAAAGCCTTAAAGATGTTCTTCTGCAGTGCGAGCATCTGCTCATCAGTGAACATGAGCTCAGAGTCCTGAACTCCGACATGCGTCATAACGCCTTCAAAGTTCAGGTGGATATCTCCGAGCTTGACTTTAAAGAAATCGGCAATGGCATCCACATCGGTGTTAGCAGGAGACAAAACGCAGTTGATTGAGCATGGCAGTTTAGAAAATGCAAGGCGCCACATGTCTACCATCTTCGGGTCGTCCAGCGGATCGACTCCACGCAGACGGTACCCGTGTCCATCGTGCGAGAACGTCAGACTTATCCCATAGGTTTCACAAAAAGCGATTTTCTCTTCGTCGATTAGCGTGCCGTTGGTAATGATGGCAAAACGAACTTTCGGATAAAGCTTGCGCAGTTCCGGCACTAGCTTTTGCAGTGTTTTCCAATAGACGAAGGGCTCGCCGCCCCAAAGCTCAATGACGCCGTGAACTTTTATTCCTGAAGCTCTGAGCTTTTCGATAAATGCGGGAACGTCTTTAGGTGATGACACCCAGCGTTCACTTTCTCTATCGCTTTGAGCGCAGTACTTACAGGTCATGTTGCACTTTAGACCCAACTGGATGCGTAGATCCCAAAGGTCTTTACTTTTAGAGTTAGAGTAGCCGGGCTTTCCTTCCTGCTCCTTGAGCATGGCATAGGCTTTTAATCTCTCGTCCTCGGTCAGGTCAACGAGCTTTCCGTCCCCGTCGTAAATCTCGTTTAGAACATTGTCATAGACCCAAGTTTCGTTTTTACCCTCGTGGGTTTTGCAGTGTAAGGCGAGCTTCATTGAAATAATTTCTCCATGGCGTGGTAAAGGGCAAATCTTTTCTTTGCGAAGTAGCAATCAATGTCGTGGGTATTGGAGGTGTAGCAGCCGCCTCTGCACTCATCTAAAGCTTCGCAGTTTTGACATTCGATGCTGTCGTAGAAACGTCTCGGCGATAGCTGAGGAACGGCTTTAATCGGTATCACCTTCTTGAAGATGTTTCCTGTGATGTTGGATGCGTCGTAGTTGTGGTGGCAGGCGTAGACGTTCCCATGCAGATCAACGCTCAGCAGCTCGTCTCGTACGCACATGGGCCCTACACGGGACTTCACTTTGTTTCGATGGTAGAGAAGCTGGGAACACTGCCAAGCGGCCCATGGGTCACCGATACGTGCCATCTCAATGACAGTTTCCAAGTGCTTGCAGAAGACATCCACGTCCTCTCGTGTCATGTAGTAGTCACTGCGGCACCCGTCATTGGCTCGTAAGAAGTGCACTGCGACTTTCGGATAGTGACCGTATTTTTCCTGCAAGCTGTAGAAGAGGTCTCTGACACCCCACATATCCGTTTGGTAGTGGTGAATGAGCAATGAAATCGAAAACTCTTTCAGCCGAAAAATACGGCTTAACTGCTTGTCAGTAAAGTTACCATCGTGCCAAGAGACCACGGTAAAAATGTCCGGATTGGCGTTTGCGTACTCGACGTAATCGTCAGTCAGAGAGCGTCCGTTTGTTGTAACGGTGGACTGCTCAGGCCTGATACCTTTATCAATGAGGGCACCATGCAGAGCCTTAATTCTCTCCCAATAGAGCATCGGCTCTCCACCCCAATAGGCGATCCGCTCTATGCGACTGCCCTTAAGGTAATCAGCCAATTTATGTGCGAATTCAACCGGGTCGGCCTTGTGATCTGCAGGTGACTTCTCATTGGTCTGGAGACAGTACCCGCACTTCATGTTGCAGGCGCTCCCGATCAAGAGGTTGACGTACTTAATCATCAGAGACCACCTGAACCGTAGCCTCGGCCCTGGAGGTGTAAAACCGATGGTTAATCTTGACTCGCATCGCTTCACCGTTCTGCAGCCCTAAGGCACAGGCTCGGAAATGCCCCACTCCGTTTGTGACCGCAACGCGTTTATGGGGTGCGTAACCATCAACGGCCTCTACGATGTAGCCGTCCCATGTCACGTCTGTTGCGACTTCGTGAGTCTTTCCGTCCTTAAGCGTAAGTGTGAAATCAACCCAGCCATCCGGCGCCACCGTCTCGGAAGAAGGAGTAAGACTGTACTCAAGATTCAGCCACTTGGAGGTGGTCCCGGTCATCACGTCGGTGGCTGTCCAAACTTCACCCAGGTCTTCAAGGTTGGTAATTACAGTCGTGTCTTCCGCGGTCGTAATAGAGCGGGCACATTCTGTCAGGGGCGCATTCGGGTCTCTAACCCAAAGATCAAAGGCCCACATCCCGCCCTCATGTCGAACGTATTCTGCTGTGTTTCGACAGTCGAAGTAGGTCAATGCTCCCTTGATGATTGCATGAAGCCGGTTATTGTTCAGCCAAGTGACAAAATGAGCTCCGGGAACCCAAAGTTTTTGGAATTCCGGTACTGTTTTATCGATGATAATCTCCGCAAGAATGCAATAGTCTTCACCATTGATTTGATAAAACCTATTTGCTTTTCCCGTGTAGCCTCTTTCACCAAGTTTCTGAGTTGTGGTCAGCTCTTCAATCGGAGAAGCCAGTGTATCTTCCGGCACCTCAAAAAAGATTTTTTTGTCCAGTACTCGAAAAGCCGCTCTAGTTTCATCTATTGCGATAGAAAAATGATCGTAAGGTAAGGTGCTTGTTACTACGTGTCGTTTATATCCCATGTCTTATCTCCTGGACCTACATTCCGTCATCCCCGCAGTCGCAGTTTCCGGTATCACAATTCGTATAAATCGGTTTGTTTAGGTTTGAACAGTTCGGCCCGTGGCAGTTGCTTGTGATCGTGCACTTGTTGCACTTAACTTGACCGCACTGAACTTGAGTGCATTGCACTTGGTAGCAATGAACGTTGTTGCATCTAGAGCACTGGGTGCAATAGGTACAATGCGTGCAGTAAGTGCAATGCCCCGTCTTCCAGTTGAGGTCGTTTTGTAACTGGCTCACCTTTGTCAGATTGGCCCAATAGCCGACGTCGTCTGTAAGCTGACTGACCTTAGTCAAAACGCTTTTCTTCCACAGCCCTATACCCTCAGTCAAATCAGAGAGTTTTGTCGGCAAGCCGCTTTTTCTAGCCACCGGGTGTCCCGTCGTTCCATCGTGAACTACAAGCGTCTTTTTGGTTGTATCGACTGTAATTTCTCGTTCGGCTCCGACAAAGGTCTCATGCTCAGTCGTTGTCCCTCCGCGGAGCAAAATTGTTCTGGTTGTCATGAAAGTCTCCCGGGAACAAGGACATATCTGCCTCCGAACTTAATACTGATTTCTTTTTCAGTAATGGGACAAACAGTCGGAGTAGTCGAAGGCATTTCAATGGTTGAGATAAACCGTCCGACGTAAGTGCGATTTTCTAAATACCTTCCCTTAACTCTGTTATCCCCCAAAACGATTTTGTCGGGATCAAAAGAGCTATTTATGCAGGCCGTTGGCTCTAGCCCCTCTCTCCTGGGCACTAAAAACGGATGGTCGTCTGTAACTCGGTACTCGCCAGAAGTGTTACAAAAGATAGCTCGTCTTGTTCCCAATAACCCGTGACTGACACCGACAACTTTGACCAACTCTTCATAGACGTCGATAAGCTCATCTCCGACACGAATGTCGTGAACATCAACTAGGCCCCTGCTTGTCTCCAATTTTCCCGAAATAAAGCAGCTGTCATCTGTGCAATCGCAGTTGCACTTGGTGCAGTAGCTATAAACTGAGCACTGAATCGTCGTGCAGTTCACCGTCGTACAGTTGATGGTCGTGCAGTTTATGGTCGTACAGTTATGACAGTTGGAGCACTGTTGGCAGTACGTGCAATGCGTGCAGTAGGTGCAATGCCCGGTGAGAAAGCCGCTGTCATTTTGCAGCTGGCTGACTTTTGTCAGAGCACCGGACGCCCAAAAGCCTTTGTCGTTTGTAAGCTGAGATAGTTTGGTCAGCTCGTCTGAGCGCCAAACGCTTAAGTCGTCTACCAGCTGAGATAACTTTGTCGGTACCTCGGCCACGCGCGCCAAGAGGGCACCTCCGGGCGTCTCACCATCATGAAGACGAATGGTGTGGAGATCATCGTCGATCGTGATCTCCTTGAGAGCACCGGTGAAGACTGCACTATCTTCACTTGAGCCATGCTTCCATTGGATTACTTTTGCCATTTTGCTTTACCTTTAAGAGCAGTGCGTACAGTGGCCGCAGTGTGTGCAGTAAGTACAGTGTCCTGCGATATAACCTTTGTCGTTTTGAAGCTGACTGAGCTTGGTTAACTCGGCCTGCTTGAGATATTGGACATCCGGTGTTAGCTGAGAAAGTTTTGTCAGGTTCCCGCTTGTTCTGTAGACGTCGTTTTCCAACTGGTTCGTATTGGTAGGAACGTCCGACTCCTTTGCCAACTCGTGGCCGCCGGGTGTTACACCATCGTGGACTCGGATTCGATCGTTCGTCGTATTGACTGTGATCTCCCGATCATGGCCAACAAAAAGCTCATGCTCTACAGCCGTTCCTCCGCGAAACTGAATAATCTTCAGAGGCATTAGCTCAGCCCTCCCAAGTCGACGGTATCAGGCATCGTGCCTGTCGCTCCGGTTAAACCTCGCGGGATTTTTAAAAGGAAACTCGGTGCTTCGTCCGTTCCGGTTTTTTCAACGGAAGGCTCTGAGTTCGCATCCAGCATCTGTATCGCGATAGAGATTTCAGGTGTTGTTCCGGTATCTCCTTTACTTCCCGTATCCCCCTTGGGAATCCCGAAAGTAAAGACCGGAGCCTCAGCTGTACCTGTCTTAGTAACGGTTGCTGATGCACCTTCAGATAACGACGTAGCTTCGACAGAAATTTCCGGGGTCGGTCCGATATCTCCCTTCGGCCCGACTAGTTCTCCCATGTTTTCCCAATGAGCTTCTTCTGTATCGGTTGCTGCAACCCATGTATAGAGATTCATTCCGGCTAAGACAAGCTGACCAACAGTTCCCTCAGCAGGGAGACTTTCTGCATTCACTACCACAGCATCAGGTTGAATACCGTCTCCTTTATCACCCTTTTCGCCTTTAAAGCTTCCTTGTTTCGGCGACAGAGTTGCCGTAGTTTCAGTAACGGCCGTAATCCCGAAGTAATCCCCTATCCGATTTACAACGTGGTCTCCGACCTTAATGTTGACCGATGGAGATATTGCTTCCTTAGGCACCGTCATTCCAGCGGAGGCCTCGGCCATGTATCGGAAAGAGAAGCCGGCTTCGGCATTGGACTGAAGAACCGTCTGCTTGATAGATTCCAAGTTTGTTGCAACAGAGGCCGCACTTTCCACCGCTTCTAAGTTCTCAACTACAGTTTGAATTGCCTCAACCTTAGGGCTAAGCGCAGTGATATCGTCGGTAGCTTGTGCGACTTTTTTAATGTTGCTGGGTTCAGAGGATAAGTCCTCTGCTACAGTCTTTACATCATCCAGGTTTGCGTTTACAGCCTTAACCTTTTCAATATTGTCTCCAACCGGGTGAATACAGTCATCAATATGGTCGGCAACTTTCTTGATATACCCGTCTTCGACTTTGGTCTCGCCGTCAATATCCGTATCTGTAATTGATCCAAGGTCAAGTGTTTCTGTCTCAAACCCTCTTAGGTCGGAACCAACACGATGGATATCATCGATGTGCTGTCGATTGATTTGCAAATCGGGAAGATGCGGAACTAAAGCATCCACCTCTGCTCCGATGACCTCGTTGCGGGCGAGAATAACTTCCGCTCGAGCAACAGCAGCGTCGATGGCTGCTTTATGAATATCGATTTGAGCTTTAGTCTCTTGGATTTCCTGCCATGTAGACGAGACGTATAAGCCGGTAGAAACAACCTCGTTGTAGATGGTCTCTGCGCGTTGAGCATAATCGGCTGCTTTTTCCGCCACATCCAAAAGGTCAGTCATCACCTCTTGAGGGGTTTTCTCAGAAGTGGAGGGTACGACAAGACATCTCCCTAGCAAATAGGCGAGTTGTTGCACAAGTGCTGTCAGTTTGTCATGGACCTCATTTAAAACTTCCGGCAGAAAACGATCGTGATTTGTTATCGACGTTCCTTGCAGAATAGGAATAGAGGATTGAATGACAAAGACTGTTCCGCTTTTAGGAGCCTCGGAAAATACAACCACGCCTCCGGGATTATTCTCTTGGTCAGCGTTCAGAGTAACAGCATAAGCGTCTCGGCTTACCTGCTCCTCTGAAAGGCTGTCCACGCTGTCCGAGCGGAAAACGGCAATATCGGTCTGGGCGTTAAATACTTTGAAAGTGAAAGGAAATTCAGTACTTACACCATTTCCTTTCAGGATGCTTGTAGCCCTTAGTTCCTTTGAGATTGTCACACTATAACTCCGAAGTTTCAGCTATTGTCAGGCAGAAACTCTTCGTTATGTAGACAGCTCTAATAGCTTGAATATCCAAGAAAAACAGCCAATGGATTTTCTGTTTTTCCTTCTTCCATCGCTTTCTTTCCGCTGATTGCTCGGTTGATCGGAACCACCGGAATCGGAATCGGCGACCACTCCCCGAGGACGGTGATGGCTGCCTTCAAAGTATTTTCGTCCCACTCGTCTTTTGAAGCGGCTTGTCCAAGACGGACTAAATCAGCAATCTTTCGAGTGCCTCCCGTACCGCTGTAACTCCGAGGCGCCTCACCCTCTGAAAGTGCTTGACCAAGCTCAGCCACTTCCCGAAGGCCTACAAGCAGGCCAAGGTTAAAGTTAACTACACTGCCGCCGGCCTTGATAGAAGTCTTTTTCAGCCAATCGTCATCGTCGTCACCGCTTACCGCGGCTTTAAGTCCTTCTCGAACAAAGGTCTCGATGATCGGTTGGAAGGCTAAAAGAGTAAGCAGATTAAGCGCCCGCTTCATGCCTTTCTGAGTGTGGCCGGTGACCATAGCTATGTTTAAAGCCGTGTTGAAGAACGTATAAAAAACCGTGAAAAGTTTTGCCCACTCTCCGCCGCGCTCAATGCCGGATAAGTCCTGTGTACGACCTCCTCCCTGAGCGTCCGTGACAGTTCTGTCAGCGATGGCAACGGCTCTGGCTTCTGTATTGCCTTCTGCGAGCGCCTTGTTGTATGCGCCTAACCAAGTGGGAACATCCACTAAGGCCTGCATAAATACAATTGGCATATAAGCACTTCGCATAAACTTATCTTTGAGCGCCCCGTTTGTCCCATTCACAAGGGCTTGAATTTCGGTAAGCTCACGAAACCGAGTTCTGCTTCTGTCGGCCATTGCCTGACTCTTGCCGCAGACTTCCTTCCACTTGCCATAGGGATTGAGCATGAATTCGCCGATTCCCTTTGCGGACCACTGCGGCCCTAAGATCGTCACGGTTTGAAGCATTCCGATTGGCTGGATCAACGCTGTTACGACGTTAAATCCAATACCAACAAGAGATACGTTCGCCCTAAGAAGTGCGGCTATTTCGTCCCAGTTCGATTTTTGAGCTGATGTTCCGGTTGCAATATCTTCAATCCATTTTCGGATTGCTCCTTCTGCCTCTACACCCCAATAGTCTCGGATAGTCTCTCTGAGTTTCTTTTGCCTGAATATTTTATTGGTATCTGCCAGCCACTCCTGCCAGCAGAGCTCATGGATTTCCGCATCAAGCCCTTCAAACGCAGCTCTTAAAGTTAGCGTGAGAGGACGATCGTAGACGTGTGCCAGGCGCTTTTCTAAAAAGCCTCTTCTCGCCGTTCGGCTTGAGTGAGTACCGTCCATAAGCTCTTTGGCGGCCCGCATATCATCCTGATCCTGAGCTTGGAAGGACGCCTTTTTATCGTACTGAATCGGATAGTAACCGCCTTTTAGCGTAACCTCCTGACCGTCTGCCAAAGTAACAGTTAAAGCCTGCGGCTCTACTCTTACCGGAATTCTTCCGTAGACTCTACGTTCCTTCTCAGCAATCTGCGGCCAAAGTTCATTAAAGACATCCCAAACCTTCTGCACAGAAGCAAGTTCTTCTGCGCTTAGCGCCTCCCCTATTAGAGAGAAAATCTGCTCCTTTGTCCATGTCTTTCCACCTGACCATGGAGCACTCTGCGAGCCGTCAATAAGCCTCTGTAAGTTTTCTTTATTGCCTGCGTTTAGAGCGATTGCCCTTACCTGTTCCTGAGTGAGGTAGGCATCTACCGACTTAAAGTGCCGTTTCACTCTGTCTTTTCTTGTGGTTCGCAGAGACTCAGTGGCAGAGAAAAGTTTTTGAGCGTATTCGTTTTTCAACTGAACTTCTTTTGTGCCGCAGGAGTCGGCTCTGGAGACAACATAGTCAAAAAATTTTCCAAATCTTGTTCCTTCCATGGCGGCAAGAAGGGACGGAATTCTCGCGTGTGCCAATCCGATACGTTCCAGCTGTTCTTTAAAGCGAACCAAGGCTCCGGTCTCTTCCATTTTTCTGGAAGCCTTTCTGCCGCGAGACTGAGCCTGCTTAACAATCGCACCGGTAAGTTCATCCACAACCGTACTGAGCTCGCGCGCCTGCTCTCCGTCTAAAATCTGCTGTTCTTTTCGTCCTGCCCGGTAAAGGTCTCTGACTGCCAGAGCTGCCTCCTTTTGAAGCGCTCTTGTCATCTCCTCAAAAGGTTTTTTGTTAGCCGCGTACAGCATGCGATGGTTAATCAACCTTTGCTCAAGACTGGGATCGATCGGAGGAACTGTTTTCTCTTGGTTAAAGAGGGACTCCAAAAACTCTCGCAGACTCAGCTGATGACCCTCTCCGAGCTGACGCGATGTTGTAATTCCCATGTTCTCCAAGAGTCGTTGGATCGTAACGAGATAATCCGTAGACAACCCTTCAATCTGATTCTTACCAACAAGCTTCTTAAAGAATTTGACATCTTTCTTCCACGCCTCAACCGCCTTTTTCGCCTCTATTGCAAGACATGTTTGGTAGAGTTCCTGCCGCTTGGCACGAATAGCGCCTTTGATGTCTCCCTGCTTTAGCAAACGCCGAGCCTCTTTAGCGCGAAGGCCCGCTGCCGTTCTGAATTTTTTCGGGTCGATATCCTTCACTCTTAAGCTGAGGATTTCCTGCTCTGCCATCTTCTCGAAAATATCGAGATCGAGCCTCCCCGGCGCGGCTTTCTCCATGGCAGAAATCTCTGTGGCTAGAAGCCGCTTTAAACTTGGATTGAAAATTGCCTCATCGGCTGTTCTCTGGATTTCCTCTTCAGTTGCAAGCTCGGCGTGCTCTGCATACATCCTTTCCTGAGTTGCCGCTTGTACGGCCTCCTCCAACGAAGGAGCGTTCAATAAAGCGTCAGCCATTTCCGCCAAGCATTGGTACCCGTAGCTCTGAGCAATCTGCTCTCCGAATTGTTGGTCCGCATCAGTTCCGACAAGGCCTTGGTCTGCAAGACGCTTGATTCCTGCATCGTCTACGCCCACTCCCTTTAATTCGCTTGGCGTAAGTTTGACACTTATATCTTTACCGTTTTCATGCTTACCATTCTTTAAAAAATCCCACACTTCATAGATGGGTGTCTTAGATAAATCGGAACGAATCTCCGACTCAATCCGCTTACGCTCGCCTTCGGATTTTTTACGAAGTGCATCAAGCGTTTTTCCCCGGAGGTTTGCGATATAGGCCATATCACGCATGCCGCGGGCACGCATGTATTCAATCGCCTCCGCGTCTGTCTCCCGGTACTGTTCAACATAACTCAGCCAAGCTTCTTCGGTAAAACCCGATTCTGCGAAGCTATTAAACATCTTGAACATGCTTCTGCGGTAGCGGGCCTCTTGCACTTGCTCAGTGGAAATGAACAACTGGTCGAAAAGTGCTCGTACATCGTCACTCATCTGAACACCCGGGATATTGGACACCACGGTATAGATTGAGCGCAGCCACTGAGCAAATCGACGGAAGACTGAGCGAAGCCCTTTTGTCGGAGCATTGCCTTCAAAGAGATAGGCCTCAAAATGCCGTGCAAATTTTTCGTGCATCGGGCGACGCTCTTCAAAGGAAAGTTTTTCCCATGAAGTAAGTGAATCAACTCCCAGCCATTTGAGTGTTGCAAGGGTTCGATCTAAAACTCGTTTTTCTCCTGCGGAAAGTTCGCCTTTTGCCTGAAGCTTCTTACTGACATCAATCAGCATGTCGAGGTAGAAGTGGCCGCTTTCGTGCAGGAGTGTGGACTGGTCTGCACTGAACCATCGGACGATCGTCTTAGAGTCCGGGAAGTAGTCACCCATATTGCCCTGTGATAGACTGTCTTCGTTGTTCAGCGCGGAAGGAGACGCCTTCCCATAATCGGCAGAGCGGCTCACAAGAATCTCTGTTGGCTGGGCCGACTTCACTTGTGGTTTTAGAGCATCTTTATCCTTTCGTGGTATCATATCGGCATAGGACGAAGAGTCGATTGCCTTTTCTAGGTGATTATCATAGTCGTGTACCGTCCCTGTGGACGAGCTCGTTAAACTAGTGAGAGGGAGGTTCCTCACAGCGGCGTACTCTCCGTCCTTATTATTTTTCTCGGCCAAAAATCTATTTTTCTTCAGCCAAGCTCTGTACTGACCTTCTGTTCCTGTGAAGGCGGTCGCCAAACCCAATCTTAGTTTTTCTCCTTTTCGATTCGCATTGTAAGTTACAAGGAAAACTGCAGACAGCCACTTTCCGTTTGGTAGCTTTTTGCTCATCCAAACTCTGTCCCCCCATCTACCGCTTCCTATAAATTCAGCTTCCATGGGCAGATTCATTACTTCTACCCATTCCTGAGTTGAAAGCTGGTGCTTTTTAGCATGGTTCCCTCTATCTTTATCCATTTGGATTTCCGTGCTTGCTACAGGAACTTTGAAGTTCTTTTCAATGAATTCTCCAACCCCTTGCGCCAAGTTGATCTTTTTAACGAACCTTGCCTTAACGGAATCCTTCAAGAACTCCCCAAAAGTCTTATCGTAGATCGGAGAAGGCATATGCAAAGAATCACCTTGCACCTGAGCGCTTCCGCCGAGAACTCTCTTTAAACCATGCTCAGCCCAAACCGCCTCAGGTAATGTGCCTAGGTCTCGTGCAAGATTGTTGACGAGCGTACTTAAAACGGTAGTAATCGCTCCCTGCTCGGCTTTCGTAGCACCTGAGTTCTCCATAAGAGAAGCAATATCTTTTCCAACTCGCTTAGAGGATTCTCTAAATTCCGAGTCGTCCCTCTTCAATGCAGTTTCAGCTTCCGCTGCGGCAAGCTCAGTGATCTCCTCCTGTACCTCACGCGCCTGATGTAAAGACATCTGTCCTTCCACTCGGACAAGTTCCGCCAAAGATTGGTTCAAATCTGAAGTTGCCACTTTTGTCGTGAACTCTCCCACTGGGATTGCAATCTCAGACCCTTCCTGAACGGCCTTCGTAATCTCTTCAGCTCGGTCGGGAAGCAACTCAATTAACCGAGTGTCTAAACCTTCCTGATGCAAAGACTGTCCGTCAATCAAGACATTTCGCTTATCAGGCGCGGCGTCTTCGGCTACAGCTTCAATGTATTCAGAAGCAGTCTGAGGCTCGCGAGCGATAAGCTTAGAAGCCTGCGCAAATTCTCCCAGTCTCTTAAATGCTTCGGCGTTAGCCTCTGCCATGGCCCGCTCTACTGAAGCACCTTTAAGGCGTTTTGCTCCCGCAGACAATACTTCAATTGGAGCTGTAAAACCTTCTCCGGCAAATTCTGCCACCACGTCACCCCAGTTCGTGATTTCGCCTTTGGCGAGCAACTGTCCGCTTGCCTCGCCCGCTGAACCCATTGCTCCTTGGATCGGAGTCTGCACTGCCATATTTGCCATCTCCTTAGCAAAAGGAGAGGAGATTCTGCTTTTAACAAAAGCGGGCAAAGCAAGCTTTCCCGCAAGCCCTGCACTTAATCCGTCGAAAAGAGCAACTCCGGCGGCATGACGTTCGGACTCTCCTTCTACGTTCTCATACAAACCTCTAAGCTTCGGATCAGTCATGAACTTAAAAATCGAAGCTCCGCTTTGGACGTCAACGAAGTTCTCACCCATTCCGCTCAGCATGCCGGAAGCCTTGTCCAGCCCATATGAATAGGAGCCTGAAAGAGCTCCCATAAGCGCCGGAGCCGCGGGTCCGGCAAAGGAGGAGGCCGCCAGGATAGGCAGCATGGGTACGTATTGAACCAAGGACTCAGGGCCGATATCTGCAATAACGGATGGGTTTGAAAGAATAAGTTCAATCGCTTCACCTGCTGTCTTTGCCTCCGAGAATTTTTGAGAGGCCTCGTTGTGTGGATACAATCCGCTCTGCGAATTGTTCCATGCAGTGTCTTGAAGTGCTTGGGAGAGTTCCTCCTGAAGCTTAGTCCGAAGAGCCGGAAGGCCATGCTCAAAAGCCACGCGGTGTGCTTCTCCTGTCGGATCGTCTTCTGATCCGAACAACTCTTCTGCGCTTACACCTTGCGCCAATTGCTTCTCGGTGTTCTCGAGTTCAAGAAGCTGAGAACGAATTCTTTCTGCCTTGGCCACGTTGCCGAAAATCGGCATCGCGTTTGCGAGGTTGTATCCGCCTCGAGCAGTTGAGTTTCTTAGCGTCGAAAGAGCTCCTCCGGCTTTAGCAGGCGCACCCATGATCTTCCACCACAGAGTCTCAAGGGAATACGTAGTGGGAAGATCGTCTTTCGTTAGATTTGCAAAGTCCACCTCTCCGGCTTTTCTGAGGTACACGGGCGTCGCTTCTTTTAATGCATCTTGAGCATAAAAGTTGTCAACCTCAGCAGGCGTCAGACCGTCAGCCATTTGCGGCTCAACGTCAAAATCCCGTGCCTTCTTTAAACGAGCCGCCGTCTCTTCCGGACTTTCCTTGGAGGCCATTGCCGAGGCCAAACTCTCCAAGGCTTCCGTACGGTTCTTATCTGCGTAATAGTCCTTCAATGTATTCGACGGCATTAGAAATCTCCTTGTACTGCATAGTTCGGTCTGCTGCTTTCAAGAGCTATCCCTTTCATCCGAAGCGTCAGATATTCTTTGAAAAGCTGAGCGTTGGAAAAGCGTTTGCCGGGGTTGCTCTGCATAATGGCTTCCGCATACTGCTGAGGCACCTTCCCGTTCATAGAGACAAACCAGTCGGGATTGCGGCTGATCATGATGTGATAAAGCGCTTCCTGCACTTCTCCGTCAGTGGCCTCCCTGTCCAGCCCCATCGCTTTAATTCTTTGATTGGCGTATTGCTTGAGCTGGTTGTAGGCATCCAAATTCCCGTGGTTCGGAGTGTCTCCGGCCTTTAGCTCCATGAGCCCCTTTTGGCTGTCAAAAATGAAGCCCTCTATATCGAAGCGGCAAGCCATAAGACTTTTAATAAAGGTGTTTCTCTCTTCCTCAGTCAGCTCCCGCTGAAGCTTGGTCTGCTCAACGTTAATAGCCTTTTGAAGCTCGGAGAGCAAGGCTCCGGCCTGTTCCTCCCCTAGGTCCTTAAACTTCCCACTGGTGGTCCTCAAGTACGATTTTATGTTTTCGATCTTAGCGGTCTGATACTCAGGCAGACTTTGTCCGGAGGCTGACACCATCCTTGCCTGAGAAGACTTATCTTGTGAGGCTCCTTCCAGCTCATGCATTTTCACCCATTGAGTCTCCAGCGTATCCCATTGCGTAGGAGAGAGCCGAATCCTCATGCCGTTTAACTGCTCGCGGCTCAGATTAAAGAGTTCTTGCGGGCGCACGTTATAGTGCTCAAAGAGTTCCTTATCGCCGCTCGTGTCACCCACTTGAAGTTTTTGGGCCCATGTCCGAAGCTCAGCCTGCGTTCTCGGATTCATTTGCGGCAGGAGCTGAAGCAGTCGTGTGTCCTGTAAATCACCTCGGGTTTCGGCAAGAATATTTACGCCGTCATTTAAGAGATTGGTTTGCGTCAGGACATAATCTTCGTTGTCTCTCTGCTGAGCAATCGCTAAAGCGTTTACGATCTTTTCCCGTGTTTCCGGATTATCTCGGGCTTCCACAGATACTGTTGATCCGTCAGCCAAAGCCGCTTTCTCCAGTTCCTTTCGAGTACGGGTTCTCCGAAGAGCCTGAAAGTATCTCGGGTCGCCCGGAGCGATTTCTCTGCCGTCACTGCTGTGCGCAACACCTCCGAATTCTTTCTGCACCCACGAGGCCGCTTTGTTCACGTAGGCAATAGCATCCTTTCCAGCCAAAGCTCTATAGCCTAATTTTCTTGCCCGAGCTCTATGCTCTTCCGTTCCGAAGTATTTCCTCCAGCCTGAGCCGTCTCCGCCGTTTTCTTTATCCATACTGACTGCAAGATTCACATTGCCTCTACCGGCGTTATAAGCACCTGCGGCTTTCAGTAAATCACCATCGTAGAAGCGGATATGGTCGGTAATAATCTTGACCCCGATACGCTCGTTAAAGGCCGGATCGTATTTGATCTTCTCTTGTACCTGAGCCCTTGTAAGCTTATCGCCTAGAGATTGAGAAGCTTCGTAGGCCGCATCCGCACTTACTTGGAATTTTCCATAGCAAAAGTCTCTGGGATCCTTAGGAGTCTTTCCGTCCGAGTACCGACCGATCAAAACTTCGTCATCGTAGATAACGTTACCTTTGTCGTCTTTTTCAATCTTGCCGTTGGCGTCTCTGCGAGGCACTTGCTTGAACTGACGATTGGCTGACTCTTGGCCCGATATAAAACCGATTCCGAATTTGACTCCGAGCCCTTGGATTTTTTCTTCCGTCACGGGCCCGGCTAAAGCAGAGGCAACCAAAGTCTCGGGCGTATTCTTGTTTCTCTCCCTATCTCTTTGTACCACCTGATCAATTTGATAACCCTGAGAAGCAGCTCGGATTTTCTCACCATACTGTCTTACGGTCTCAGGTGTCATGTGAGGCGCATAGGTGCGAAGAAGCCCTGAGGCCTGCTCTGCCACTGCCGGATTCTTTTGAGCTTGGAAAAGGAGTGTGTCCAGAGCGTTGCCTACGGCCTTGGAAGTTTCCTCGTTTGTTTTTACGATAACCTCCTGTTCGCTCCAGCCTCCTATGCGGGCCGCTTCTTTCATTGCAACCGTGATGTCTTCAATCTGAGCCCCCAGCATCCCAGGGTTGTTCGCGTAGAGCCCAGCCGCTCTTTGAGCCAAAGCAATTCTGTTATCGATCGAGCTTTTTTGATACTGCTGTTGCTGCTGAAAAGCATGACCCATGACTTGGTCGTAATTGCCGTTGTAGAGGTACAGTGCCTTTCTGTTGAAGAGCTGTTGTTGCTCGGGTGTTAAAGACTTGGCTATCTCGCCTCCGTAACGACGTGCATCTTTATCAACTCTGTCCGCAAGCCCTAACCCGTTCTCATCCCTTTCCAAAGCGGCCTTTTCTTTGAGACTTCTCCAGCCGTCATTCTTACCATCCTCACCAAACTCCTTTTGGATCATGTAGCGCTTTAAATCCATGAGCGCATCGTCAACGCGGACGTTATCCTGCTCGGCCTTAAACTTTGCCGCAAGACGCAAAGCCGGATTCAAATCAACCTTAGGTTTGATGACTTGATCTGCATAATTTGTAAAACCCATCGTGACGGGTTGATTGTTCATCAAAAGCTGTGGGCCGCCGTATGTAGGAACTTTTGCCATCCTTATCTCCCAAGGCCTAATCCGAATTTACCGTTGTACATGTACCAGTTGCTTGCTACCTGAGTTGCCCCGCTGAGTCCTGCTCCTAGGGCCGCCACCGGAGCCAAAGAGTTGTTAGCCCCGCTCATGGTTCTGAGCGCTCCGCTTTGTGCCCCGTACTCAAGGGACTTGCGGTTGTAACCCCACGCGGCCTGCATTGCGTTGAACTTAGCCGTCCAAACATCCATTTCTTTATCAAGGTCAGTATTAGTTGCAACTTCAGCCACATTGCCTACGCCTAGCGCAACTCCGTTGGCGGCATAGCGCGCCCTTTGCGCTCCTTTGAGTTGCCCAGCCCTTCGAGTAATCTGAGCGACCTTCTGCTCACCTTGGCGATAAGCTGTCTCTGCTCCCATGCGCATAATCTCAGCGTTGTCTTGCGCGATTTGTGCTTGCTTTTTCTGAACGTAGGCCGAGGTCTTTGCGCCGACAAAGGCAGAGTAAATTCCTCCGATGGCTTGCCCTATGGAGGCTCCAAGCATGATGCCGTTAAGTCCGCTCCCCAGAGCTGACGAGCTTTCCGGAATTGGGTTGAGGACTCCGAGTCCGTCAGGGCCCACCGGAGCGCATCCGACAGAAGCCATGTGTTCCCGAAGTGCCGGTGACATATTCGTTATAGAAGCCATACTTATTCCTTTACTGCGCTAAATCGCAAGTGATGCCTACAAGCGTGAGAGGCAAAGGGTCTTTCTGTCGAAGGACAAGTTGTCCTGATGCGTTCCATGAGCCGGGCAGAGGAACATCAATCTCTGTGCTCAAAGGCTCAGGAGGTTCTCCATAAGGCTCGTCCAATCTCTGTTTCACCTCGGTAAGATCGTCAAAACTCGGTCCAACGAATATCCCGCTGGACTGGTAAACCTGCATCCAAACGCGATTGATATTTTTCTGGTGACCTCGTCCGAAGGAGCCGTCCTGAAGATTGACAATAAGCGGGAGTGTTTGGATTTCTGAAATAACGGGCAGCCCGACTTGGATTTTCTTGGCCGGGACTTCAAGCGTAATTTGTCCGTTCTTGACCTTTTCACGAGGAAGCACTGCACCGTCAGCAAGGATTGCAACTTCACAACCTTCAAGATAATCGAGGCCCGAAAGTGTCTGAGTTTCCGCCCCTTCGTAGGTTGAACCCGCATCTACATGGAAGCAGTTTTCCAAGCCGTCATAGAGCCGCTCGTGCATTCGTTCTATGAAACGTACTGTCGCGCCGTTAATCGTTCTGCGCACGACAGCGTACAAAATATCCTCATCTCCTTCCGGAACCACAGCCACGGACTCAAAGGCTCCGTTGATCGTATCGTGTCGATGCCAAGCGCTCACGGCTTGCTCGGGCATGTAGGTGAGCCCCAGCAGCGTGCCGTCTGTCATAGCGCACCAAATAATCGGATGCGGGCTCAAGGCAAGTGCCATGTCCTTTACCCTTGCTCGCTCGAAAAGATGCGGAGCAAACACGCAAAGATCGTTTACGGCAAAGCCTCCCTGCTGCCAGTTGTAGCCCATCTCGATAATGTGTCCTCCACGCTCTGAGGCGTAGATCAAATTTGATCGAATGAGAAGCGGCTGTACTTCTGAAGCTCCTTGATAGACCTGTGGTTTAGCAGAAACGGACTCCGGAGTAATGACATCCGAATTTGCGGGTGACAACCTAAAGATGGCGCTTTCCGATAAAGCCAAGAGCTGAGATAACGGAGCTAAATGCTTGAGGCGGGAAACTTTCTGGGCGGCAATTTTAAATTTAATGCGGTCATCATCTGTCACAGGGATGTGATAGGCCATGTCGGTTTCTGTGCCTGAGCGCGTCATCCACACAAACTGGGGACGCTTTACGGTCCCCGCAAAACAACGACGCTGTTCGAAGTACGCCACCGCACTCGGGTAGTCTCCTTCTCCGAACATCGAGTCGTACCGCGGCGGAGTGATCCCGTCATCGGCATCCACGCGATTGTCTTCAAAACTCGTCCCCTCTGTTTCACCGATATAACCGAAAACTCCGGCTGTGGACTTATATACTCTGTAGCGTGCGGCGCCGGCAACAGCCGACCAGGTGATTCTGTTTAACGCGTTATCCCACCAGAGGTTACAGCTAACGGAAGCAGCCGCACTCGGCGCACTTTCCCTTTGTCCTTCGTCCGAATCTTGAACCGCCGTCACCTTGTACTTATAAGTAAAACGACTGTCGGATTCATTCCCGTTGGGAACGTATTCAACCGAAACGTTCCCGGGAGGACTCAAGGGCGCACTAAACGTTACGTCGATCAATCGCCAGTCGTAAGCTCCGTATCTGCGAAGCTCCTTTACGGGATAGTGAGGGTGCACAAGCGTCATGACATCAGCCGACTGCGCGTAGTGGATCACGAAGATATCGTCGGAGTTATAGGGTGTAGAAATCTCGTAAGGCGTTCCGTTGGCATTCATAAGAGTTCCGCCGCGAGAGTGGAACCGAATGTACTGATGGCCGAATTCAAGAATCATCGTATCGGTAGAAGAGAACTCAAAGGCGATGAGTCTTGCCGGTTTGTCCGCATACTTTGTTTGTCTCACAAAAGCAAAGCCGCTGCGGTTTTGAACCGGCCCTTGAGGTAAACACACAAAGTTGCGGCAAACGGCCAAACCCGATTTGTACTTGTCATTGTCAATTCGGCCGTACATCGAGGGAGAAACTTCTCCCGTAAAAGATGATTGAAGGGTTCTTACCGCCATAACTACCTCACGGCAATCCAAGGAGCAACATGGCAGATCGGCTCATAATGCTGACCTGCGTCCTTTTTCATGGCCTCTGCCAGCGCTTTTTCGTATTTCGTTGTAATCGCCGCTGTTACTTGAATGCCTTCCTTGCCTTTGATTAAGGCTCCCGCCAAAGCTTGAGCCAAGTGCCAAGCTAAAGCATCCACGAAAAGAGGAGGAAAAGAACCAACACCCGGCTCCGCCATAATGTATTGAATAACTGGTGTCGGGCAATCGGTATAAAGCGCCGGAGATCCATCAAACCTCTCCACAACAAAAGGCGGATTCTGTGGCCACGGGGCCCGCTGAACTGCGCTTGGACGTACCGAGATAACTCTTTGGCAGTCGCTCGGCAATGCAAAGAGTCCTCTCCAGCCATGAAGTTCCTTTGTTTGAATCTCAGTCAGAGCCGCTCGTCTAGTTGCAAACCTCCAGTCGTGCGCTTCTAGGAGAATTCCGACTGAGACCGGATAGAGTACTGCACACACTTTCGCGTGCACACTGCCCTCCGGAGGCTTAATGCTCGTAATAGATCCTGCTTCTCCGACGCGAGTAAGTGCAAGATTACAAATGCTGACTTCGCTTGCCATAGGCGTACCTTTAAAAAAGGGCGCTTGCTAAGAGCGCCCAATACCCACAACCTCAAGGAGAATGACTCAATCGTTACTTATTCAATTTGTTTGGACGGCGCTTCTTTGGCCGCAAACCAATTGTCGTGGCTCATAGAGACAAATGCCCTTACCTTGCCTTTTGTCGGAGCGCCACCGAACTTGGCCTGAATAAACTGAAGGGTCTTCTCCGGAATAGACAGCGCAACTTGTGTGCCTGCTTCCGGCGCCGTCAAGGTCTCGGAAATAACAACGTCCTTAAAAGTGCCGGAAGCAGTGTCGCAGTGTGCAATGGAAAAGCTCAGAGTTCCTGTGACATCTTCCATCACCTGAAACACAACCGAGAGAATACGGTTCATCCCCGGAGTCGGCTTGACCTGACAAAGATCAAGCGTATTTGCAGATGCCGCGGCCGCCGTGAGCGCCTGTCCCGCATCCGGTGTAAGCATTAAGAATGCGTCTTTAATCATCGAATTTCTCCTGTATTAACCATTTCGTTGCTTAGGACCCGCCCTGACCGCCTTGAGTAGTTCCTTCCTGAGAAGCTCCGCCCTGAGAGGCACCGCCGGACTCAGTTGTCTTTGTAGGGAACGGCACACGTTTTTCAGTCGGAGTAAGAGCGTCCACAATGCGGATCGGGATGCCTGCATACTTCAGAACCGGATGTTCCTGAGAGACTTGATCCAAAGAAAGCTGAACATTCTTGCGGTTCATGCACTGGGCTTCCAAAGCGTTTCTAACTTCCCGGTTGCAGTAGAAAGCGATGCGGCCGGTATTGAAATTCGGAAGCTTGTTCTTTGCAGTCATCAGCAGACGGATAAGATCTGTACCGCCGTCTTTCTGCGGATCGTCAGTGAGAGACTCCTGATCGATATTGGCAATACGGACTACATAGCGCCAGTCGCGAAGCACGAGGCCGAGATCCCAGTCGTACTTAGTACCCAAGCAGACATATTTGCCTCCTTCGGCATCGGTCGTCAGATATTCGCCCAAGTCTTGGTGAGAGATACCGGCGCGGGAGCCTTTCGGATAAGTTGTAAAGAGTGTGCGAGGAGACCAGCAAAGAAGCCAAATAGAAGTGAGTTTATTGCCTCTGCCGCCTGCGTCGATAATGTTTTTAGCATTATCAGCCTTCTTCGGGTCGCCGGAACAATAACGGGGAGCAAGACCCAAGATCTGATCCACACCTGTCTTGTCGTTACCATAAATTACTGCACGCTGTACTTTCTGAGACATTGCCTCGATAAAGGCAGAGTCTTCTGTCAGACGCCACATGCCGGACCAACCATTGATCTGGGCAAGTTTCTTGTCAATTTCGGACAAAGCAGAAAGCATGCCGATCGAGTCTTTGACCTGCGCCGTGGTGGACTTGGACGGCTGCACGCCCCAGTTCAACATACGCCATGCAACTTCAGGCAAACCCGTTCTCACGGTCGTGAGATGCTCAGTCACACCGTTGGCCTCAATGGAGGTCATGTCCTGAAGCATCTCATTGGTTTCGGACATCATTTCAATGATTTCCGTATCAATCTTCTTGTTTCCGTCTAAACGGGAAACGACATCTGCCAGTGTCGGATTAGAGGTATTTAAAATGCCCATTTGTCACTCCTGTTTAAGTTAATTACCAACGCATCGGAGAATTCGGATACATGTCCGCAAAGCCGTTGTCTCGAGGTGTCGGAGCACCCTTAACGCCGGAGTCCTGTGAAGTCATCTTGCCGATGCGGTAGAACAGACGAATGACTTCAGGGTGGTTGCAAAGGCCGGAATTGTTCAAAATCTCTCTAAGTTCTGGAGTTGCCAATTTTTGATAAGCACCGACTGCTATCCCTTTATTCGCTTCAAAAGCTGCTCCGCCAAATTCAGGATCAGCTTCAGAGGCCTTCAGCCACTCACCGGCTTGACGAACCAAGTCAGCTCGGAGTTTGGTTGCTACAGACGGGGCTAAAGAGTCCAAGACCTTCTGAGCCTGCTCCTGGGAAAGACCTGCCTCACGAGCGGCTGTTGAAAACTGCTCAATGCTCGTCGGATCAATCGCCGGATTCTCTCCGAAGTTAAAAGGCTCGTACGTTTCAGGAGCAGTGCTCTGCTTCTGCTGTTGCCCGTCATTGGCTTCAGGACTTGGCGGGTTGACTGCGCCCAAAGCGTTCGGCATCCCGTCGGTTTTCGGAGGATTGGACTGAGCGGAATTCTGCTGACCTTCCGTCTGGGCCTGCTGACCCTCGCCTTGGCCCTGTTGACCTTCCGTCACAGCACCTTGGGTAGCTAAGCCAGTCGAGCCAGTCTGATTTTGTTCATCTGCCATTCTTTCTGTTCCTGTGTCATTACAAAATACTGTTGCGGACAAAGCCGCTGAATTTCACCTAAGAGCCAATAGCCTGCCTGCTTCTTGCCTTCCTCAAAAGCCATGCTCATGCCGGGCTCGGGCACTTTGGGATTAAATGTTGAGAGGAAAACTCCGGATCTTTCCAAGAGCCTCCAGGCAAAACGCCTTCCCGACTCCGTACTCAAGAGGTTCTCTATGTCTCTGTCATAGGTCTCCTGCTCGATCTGTGCGTAGCGCTCTCCTTCAAGCTTGGCCTGCTCCTCGTCGTAAAGGTTCTGCAACGGATCGTAGTCTTGCCCCTCTGTCACTTAATCAAGCTCCAAGCAAAAGCAAACGGAACCGAGGCAATACCCAGCAGAATCAACCAACGAGCGGCAAAGAACCAGAGAGGAAATTTTTCACACATACTCAGCATCAATCTTCTCGCGTGCTTTGATATAATCAATTTCATGGTCGATGCTCCTAAGTGCTTAATCGACTACCGCCGCTGACTGAACCTCAGCGGCATTTTTATTTCTGACCATTATCAGATAGATTTTTCTCGTTATGTAGACAGCACAAAGCCCCGACTGGCGGGGCTTGCGAGAAGTAAGGAGCTTTTTAATAACCTGTAAAAGCGCCCATTATTTGATCGGGTGATTGACTCTGAAGACTGTCTGCGCTGATCCCTAAGTTTTTCGCAACATTGGCTCCCTGCTGCATCATCGCCATCTGCTGAGCCGCTTGCTCTTGCTGAGCTCTTTGCTGACGGATCAATGTCACTTGATCTCCCGAAACGATAAACCGAGGATCAATTCCTAAGGCATCGGAATAATAGTCAACCCAAAAGTCACTATTGAACTTATCCAGCATATCCGGCTTCATTCCGGCTAAGACACCTAAATTCTGTGTAAAGCGGTCAATGGAGTTCGTTGTAATCGCTTTCTGAGCCTGCGCGAGAATGGATATGAATTCGACATTTACAGGAGCACCATGCAGCTCTTCCGGAATAGGAGGAAGCATATTGGTTTCCACCATGCGCTCGAAAGTTAGAGCGATCAGCGGATCCAGTGCCTCAGAATTCAAGCGCTCAAGCACAGGACCCATCAAGATCATCTTCTCTTCATGACGCTCGGCAACTTCAGTTGCCGTCATCGTTTTATCCGTCGAGTTTGCCATCATCATGAAGATGTCACGATAGAAAGTCTCGTTGATGCGTTCCCGGGTATCTTGGATATCCTGCAAAAGAAAATCCAAACGCAGAGGTACTTCAAAAGCAGATCGGATGTTCTGCGCCTGAGCCGCATTACTGTAGTACGTGACGCCGCCAGGAAGGATATTGGCGCCGGCATTCTTTAATTCCGCAGGCATGATCACCGGAGGATTGGTCTGATAATCAATCGCCTGAGACTTTCTCTTTTGCTCCTGCTGAAGCTGCTTTAAATCTCCTAACGCTTCCATGCCGGGAGAGTTTCCGTAGATGTCTCCGCCGGTCACTGACCACCGGGCGCAAAGTGCTGGAAAGTTTCTGAATCCGGTTTCTCTTAGGACCTTATCTTCGGACGACTCAACCTCAAAATACACGCTTCTCCACGGCATGTTTTTATTGTCATGCTTCCTCGGATCGTAATTAAGACGAGGTTCAATCGCATTAACCACATGAACCCAAGCGTCACGCTTGCCCTCCTCATACTGCTTGCGTACCGAGTCGCTCACGTTTTCCAGTCCAAACTCACCGACAAGCATTGAAACCGTCATCCGGAATTCTCGGTAAAGGGTGTCCACTTGCCCTCGAGAATCGGTTGCAATCGCAAATTCACCGATTGTCAGCGGCATACAGTGGATTACACGCTCGTAATCATCAAGGATAATGGTTGCACTAGTCCCAAAGGCTCCGAGCTCCTCATAGGCCATCTGAAGTGCCCTATAAACATTCGATTTATAGAACACCATCTGCATGAGACTTGTAACCTTACTCATCCATGCTTTGACTTCATAGCTCTCGTCGAGCTCAGGATTTAGAGTAGTCAGCCTGAACCATGGGCGCGCAGGACTTGTCATGCCGCTCATCATTCCGCCGGAAAGTGTTCTCAAAGCTCTGGTGCCGGTGTTATCTAGTATCGCTCGATAGGCATTCCGATTGCCCTTGTTGTTTCCGGAGGGCAAGAACCGTCCCGAACGAGGAAGGAGCACCTCACTGATCTCTCTCCAATGCGGCATCCAAGTCGATCGCTCCGCCTTGAGATCCTCCCAGCGACGCCGAACTTGAGTCTTCAGGCTCTCCATCAGGTTATCCTCCTAAAAGGCTTGTACCTTTTCCAAGCTTGAGCTGATTTGGGTCGACGCCTAACGGACTCGTCAGTAACGTAGAGCCAGTTTCATTTCCCGTGTTTCCTTCAAGAAGCGAGCCGACATCGGCTTGATTTTGATTCTGCCTTGCAAACTCAGACTTCTGCTGATTCAGTGCCTTGCGGCTTGCCTCAGCCTGTTGGTCCGCAGCCGACTTCTGAGCCTTGCTCGTTTTATGAGCTGAATACATTGAAGCACCTGCTCCGATAGCCGCAGATGCAATAGAAGCTCCGATAACCGTAGCGGTTGTTACTCCTGACATAACTCTTCTCCCTGTAACACATCATCCGTAAATTCTTGACGCGCCTGCCCAAGCGTCTCCGCTTTGGTAGCAAACGACATAATCAGTTTTGTGGGAACGAAAGTCCTGAACACCGTTTTTCTTCCCGGCGGGGACGTAAAGCATGCAATCCCGTCCACCACAGACGTCCCGCCGTTTACTGTCATTGCACACCGCCCTACAACAACTAAGGTCGTAGGGACTTTCATAAGTGCACCGACAAGTAAGACGTTTTCGGGAACGATCGCTATACGCGTATAGACACCTGCGTGAAGTACCTCTTTGATTTCAATTTTTAGCTGAGGAGCCTCTTTGACACTCTCTTCGATCCCACGAATCGACAATAGCTCTTGAGGAGAGCAGGCCATTAGCTGCATAAGCCCTCCAAAAAGAAAACGGAATTGGTTTTCTCTGCTTTGTGACTGAGCAATTTTTCGAGTCTTGATCCGGCCGGCGCCGAGACGAAAAGACCTGCTGAGCCAAAAAGAACCGCGGTGTTTCTCGCCCACTGCAAGAGCTTGAGGCCATTATTTCCGGTTCTGAAGGATTTGCTCAGGAACAAACTCTCTGTAGAAGCAAGCGTTTCTTCTTTGAAGTGCGGTACAAAAGAAAAGACCACAACTACAAAGCCAACCATCGTATCTCCGTTGAATGCACCTGCGGCTTTCAAAAGTCCCAGCTCTTCAAGCTTGTGATACTGATCCTCATTGGGTGGCGAAGCAGCCAAGGTTCTGTTTGCGCACTCCTTGGAATACTCTTTGATCAAACGTCGTGCCTCAGGATACGAGAAAAAGTCCTTGGCACTTACGGGACGGATTTCAATCTCCAGCACTGTTTCTCCTCCCGAAAACAAAAAGCTTTGGTTGCTTAGCCTTGAATTCGAGACGCCTTTCGGTGCCCATGCTTATGTAATCCCATAAATCAACAAGACTCTTAACAACGGGTTTAAGCGCTAGCAAACCGAAAATAAGGCATACCATCTGCGCCTGAACCGGAAGCACAGCAAACTCCGACATAACAAGCCACGTCCATATGTGTTCTGATAAAATACCCATATTCGCCCTTGGTTCTTTACGCGAAACTCTTAACAAATGTCTCTGTCCCTTGTGGTGCCCGCCTCAAGGGACAAATTCTTTTCTGAGCATTGTCTATCCCTTTGCTCGCGTTATGTAGACACCCTAAGCGAAGGGGTCGTAGGCATTTCTATCTAAGCCTTGGACATTTTCAGTTCTAGGAGCGATTCCATACTCCGGAAGCTCATAAGCAAAAGTCAAAGCCAGTGCGTCAGCGATATCGGGAGAGTGAAGCCCGCGCTTTTTCATTGAATCCTTACTCTCAAGCTTGATCGCACCGTTTGGCAATATCTCGTATTCAGGAGAAATCAAGTCGGCCAAAAGTCCCTCGTCTTGGGGCAATAGACCTTTGTTTTTAATCCATTCCTTCATGCGCCCCCACATCTCGTCGCGCTTAAAACGATAGGCCGTCGGGTCATCAGCACTCCATCCGAAGTTGACGCCATAGACCTCAAAATATCCGTCGTCTTGCAAGACATCGACGGGGCCTCCTCCCACGCCGCCTTCGTCCACATGCACACGTACTTCCTCGAATCCAAGACGCCGGATACGCGCTATTGCCGCCTTGACCTTAGAGACGACCTCAACCGTAGACAGACCTCTGTAACGTTCGAATGGAAGTCGTCCGTCACGTCCGATTCTGTAGTAGATCACCGTCTCGTCGTTGCCGTAGCGAGCCACGTCTACTCCGATAATGGCAAGGTTTGCTTTAAGACCTCCGCCCGGGCGAGTCATCGCTTCTTCGACTGATTTTGTCGGAATAAACTGCGAACTGGATGCGTTAGGAAACTCACCCATGACACGGACACGGAAGAAGTCAGAATCTTCCCCATACTCTTCGAGCCATTGCTGAATCTGCTTTTTGTTGGTGATATGACAGGTGCGGGAGTCAACTTTACGAATATCCCAAAACTTAGCCTTGGAATGGAAACAGTCATAGAAACGGCCGGAAGATCGCGTGGGGTTTCCGAAGAGAAACATCATCGGCTCACCGTCCGTTAAACCGCCTTCGGCAACTTCATAGATGGCGGCAGGAATAGCTGAGGCCTCGTCGAAAATGTAGAACGGAGTCGAAGAAGCGGCATGCAGACCGGCAAAGGATTCTGCGTTTTCTTCTCGGCAAGTCAGCGCATCCACTCGCCAAGACTCAGGAGACTCTTTGGAAACAATGGATGTCGCCTTCATATCGAACATTTCGGCAACAAGCGAGCGTCGCATCCACTTCGTAATCTCGGCCCATGTTTTTGTTTCAAGCTGGTTGGCCGTATTCGCCGTCACCACGCCTTTGCAATTTGGACGGGTAGCCATAATCCAACACACGAGCCACGCAGTAAAAGCTGACTTTCCGATACCATGCCCGGAAGAGACGGCCATTCGGATCGGATCAACAGCCTGCGAACCGTCGAAGTCCCTCTCCTTAACGGACGCCCCTATATCATCGAGCATTTGGCAGGCCCACTCGTCCGGACCGAATTGGCAGTTTGGGTAGCGAGAAGCCCACGGCTCCTTGAGCCTCACGACAGAGGTTTCGGGCAGCTCTCCCCATGGAAAGGCCCACATCACAAACCGCAAGGGGTCGTCATAGCACTTCGCCAGTTCGAGATAAACATCATCTTGATTCACAGACATAGAAAAAGCCCACCGTGTAGATGGGCCTAATCATCATTCAAAACCTTTGAGTTATGTAGACAGTTTCATTACTGTTTCGTTTGCTCGAACTCTTCCATCACCTCTTTGGAGTCCTTGATAAACTCACCGAGGCAGAGAAGCAAGTAGTTCATCCCTGCGCAGCGAAGCTTGATGTTTTCTAAAGAGACCCCGTCATCCAGGGCTTCCTTAACGAGCCTTCTTACCGCATTCTTTCTCGACTCAGGGGTTCCTTCGATCCAGTCAACAGCTTCTCGATCTCCTGCGACTCCATCCTGCAAAGTTTCTGTAATCCTCTTTCTAAGTGCTAACGGCTGCTGAGCCATCAGCTCAATGACCTCTTCAGAAGTAACACCTTTGACATCTACCATTCTTCCTGCTCCTCTTCTCTGAGTTTGACACCTTGAAACACCCACGAGCTTCCGTAGGCCCTTCCTTTTCTAATTTTTTCTTTCAGCCTGCGGGTAAACAAGGCTTTAGTGTATTGCCCGATTTCCTCTTCCCCATCTCTGGCCCAGCGAAGAAAATCAGTCCAAGCATCTTTGGTTTTAACACCTGAGCCCGGTTCAATCTCGCACTCCTCAAGCCGTTCTGTCCGCCAACGTTCAAGAACATCCGAACCTTCCCTGAGTTTTTCTTTGAGGAAGCGCACCTCGTCCGGAACATCGAGACCTTCCTTTTGATATCGATGCAGACCTTCCAAAAGCCAATTGAGAATGCCCGGAAGCTCCTTTCTGAGTTCGTCGGTGAGATTCAGATTCTTTTTGATCTGGGGGTCTTTATCAAAGTTCCTCGGAAACTCGAGGAAAACAAGGCGCCGCCAAATACCGTCATCCGTAGCCTTAATCACGGGGAGATGATTAGTCGAAAGAATCATGGTCCATGTCGGATCGATGGTCTCAACTGTCGACGAATACATTTGCCGAGCGACAACCGGATCGCCGCCTGTCATGCTCTTGATGCCGGCCTCATTCAGACGGGCTCCTTCGTCGGTCTCCTGACCCACGACGAGCCTCGCACCTTTAAGTGCGATCAAGTCAGCCCGAGCGCCGCCTACTGTTGAGGCTCCTTTGACAATCGAGGCGAAAGTATCCGAACTAATTGCTCGATAGTACTCTCCGAACACTCCGGCCAAGATTCGCATAAGGGTCGATTTACCATTGCAGCCGGCACCATGGAGAATTATGAAGAGCTCTTCTTTCGTCGTTCCTGACAACGCATAGCCCATTAAGGTTTGGAAAAAGAATGCAAGTTTTTCACTTCCCAAACACTCCTCAATCGTTCTTCTCCAACGAGGGCACTTGGCCTCAGGATCGTACGAGACAGCCGAGCATAAAGAGATTTTTCTTCGCTTATCAGGCGGCAGAAAGTCTCCGGTGAATAAATCAATGTCCCCGTTGTCCACTCCAAAGTATTGAGTTCCCTTATCGAAATCATTGGCCTTAACCAGATGGGCAAACTCTCGCTTCATATTCGTAACGACACGAGAGACCAAGGAAGAGGCCTTTGCCTTGAACTTCCCGTACTCCGACCAAGCGGCTTTCTGCAATTCTTCCGGTGCATCTTTTGCTGCCCGAAACATGATGTGCTCTATGGACTGGGCAACCAAAGCTGTCAGATAATCGTTTCCGATCCTGTCCCAGTGCTTGCCATTGAAGAGGTACCATTCGTCGTAGTTTTCAAGCCGCTTTAACTTCCCATCAAAAAGCTTGTACATGCGCTTTGAAAGATCGAACTCCGTGGTCCCGTTTTCAAAATTGTCATGGTACTTGTTGAACTCTTTGATGAGCCAACGCATGGTGACAGGATCATCATGCGCACCGCGATTAAACGTGCTCCACTTATAGGCTAGAGACTCATAATCTCGATAGCCGGGTTTATCGCACGCCCATTCGTTCCATATCAGCATGGCCTCCTCATCACCCTGAAACTCAAAGTGAAGGGCCATGCCGACTCGGATGTATGTGTTGTAATCGGGTTTATCGATACCGGCGCCGTTGACAATTTCTCTAGCCTGGGAAATCGTCAACCCGCAGGGCTCGGTACCGAAGGGATCATCGTCTTTGTTGCCGCCTCCGGAGGCCTGACCCACGGGTTTATAGCCGTGCGCTATCGCGATTCTTTCAAAAGCTTCCAAGAGCTTCTCAACTCTCTCGGCAGAAATAATGGGCAAATCTTCCGCTGGGTAATATGCGGGCTCATACTTACAGTCCGCATTATCCCAGGTGTACGGCATCTGAGTCTTTTCATGGATGTGGTATGCCACGAACTGCTTGCCTTTGCCCAAAATCTCAAGACGTATCAGCACCCCGTCCTTTTCAAAGAACCTGCTTGCCCTACTCTTCCAGCCTGCGGCCGCAGCCCTCAATATAACGGCCTTTCTCGGAGCTCGTCCGGTCCGTACCAAGTCCGTATCGTCAAACCCGATCTCATTGAGAACTTCTTCGACGATCGAAGCATCTGAACAATCAATATCCAAACAGCAGATGGGGTTCTCTCCGACCCCGCAAAGGATACCGACACCAGCCGCTTTTTCCGGATACTCTGCACATTCTTTTTCAGTAAGCGGGTGCTCCTGCCAAGCCTTACCGATCGGAGCTTTGGAGTTGGGGCGGATTGCGACAACCTTATAGCCGTTGACTACAACCAGCGGGCCTTTTTCTCGAATATAGGATTTAGTCATCAGTTTTCTTTCCTTGGCAGAGTTTCTCTATTTCTTGACTTCTTTTCTCAAATCTGACCATGCTCTCTCTCAGCTTCCCCGCTACTCTCTTTCCAGAGGATCTCCCCTCGGCAATCCTGATAAGAGAAGCCTTATGGACTCCGCTGTCATCCGAGATTTCTCTGTAGGTATAGCCTCTGCGCAAAATCCGCTCTAAACAATTTTTAGGGTCGAGTTGCATTTTTACACCTTCAATCTATAACGCAACCATTCTAGAGAGTTGTGTTTTAGATCGCAACCATTAGAATATTTACGAAACTAAGTGCAACTTATCGCAACTTAACTTCCTAAGGTAGCCACTATGAAATTTTCAGAAAAATTACAACAACTTCTATCGGAGCAAGGACTTACTGGATACGCAGTTTCTAAAGGCACAGGACTTCCTAAGTCAACTATTTCCAGAATTTTGAACGGAGAGGCTAGCAATCCAAGAAGTTCTACACTCGCTGAAATTGCCGCTTTTTTGGGCATAACAACGATTGAACTAACGAACGGCACTGATCTTCAAGAATCTTATTCAAGAAAACTGGGAAAGATAAAGAAGGGTCTTCGCGTTCCCCTGCTAGACTCGCCGACGGAAGCTGCTTACTTCTCTGCAATAGAAGGCGACGTCCCGGTAGGATCGGATTTCTTGCCGCCGACACCCTTCTCAAATGACAATAACAACGAGTTAATCGCCATACCAATGAACTCGGAGGCCCTCTCCCCCAGAATTAAAATAGGAGACATCGTATATTTTGATACGCACATCACTGAACCTGATAGCGAATTCAAGGCTAAGAACGGAGATGTCGTAATCGCATTTCCCGATAACACGGGTTGTGCAGTAATCAGAGAGTTCTACAAGGACGACCTAGGCAAAGCATGGCTAAGAGCAACAAATCCCTCATGGCCCGGAGATAAGGCCGTCCCCTGCAACCCGTCCAAGGATCTTGCAGGAATTGCAGTAAGTTTTGCGGCCAAACTTTAGAAACGGCCGGCTTTAATCAAGAAGGTCTGATTTACTGAAACCACAGGAGCCGGAATGACATGGTTGAAACTGGCTGTTGACATATCCCAAGTAGTTGTTGGGATAGCTACGTTTTGTTTACTTTGCATAAGCTGGGCGGATAGAAAGGAGAAAATTAAAAAGATCGAAGAGCTCGATCGACAAAAGAGGCTTCCAAAAATTAACTTGTCGATCACAAGAACTTGTTATGACAGATCATTTCCTGGTTTGGTAGCACCCTACTTCCTAGATATCACTTTTCTACCTTGTGAAGAGCCTTTGATCATCAAAGAAATAGAAACTCTTTGGGGCGGCTTTCTAAATGGTGGGTACACAGCCACTCTGTCAACGGCAGGTGTCGCAGTTGGAGAGAACCTTCCTCAAGAAGATAATGCTTTACTTGTACCTTCGTTAGATGTTTCTTGGATACTTCCTGCTTCCTCCTTATCTAAGGAGGAATTCTTTACAGCACATCTACTCTGCAACGACATTAGCGCACACTCAATGGATCGGAGAGTTGCAATGCTGCGGTTACGCGACGCTAGCAAAAACATTGCTATCCAAGTCAAGATAACAATGAGCAACAGCTCAATTATCAGTATCGAAACAAGCAATAATCCCACTGTTTTCTCCGATTGGAACAGGCTCAAAAATGAGAAAGGGCTTCTCCCCTCATAACGAGGTACGAGTGTTCTCTCTTATACCAAGAGAAACCTCGTGAATATCAAGGAGGACCTTATATAGCTTAAGTCCAAACAAAAAGACCACAACGAAAAGGCAGGCTGTCTCTAAAAACAAGAAGCAGATTAAATACTCCATCATCCTTATGTCTCCGAGCCTTGTAGTCTCTTTCTAGCTGACAGAATCGCCTGAGCCCGATTGTCGTTCATGGCGACCTTCAAAGTGTCACCATACTTCTCCGGCGCCCACTTCTTGAGCAGCTCTAACCTAGCATTAAAGGCAAGCTTTCTGGCGTACACATTGTCGTAACGCTTGACAGCGCGCACCACCGAGCCGTCTGCTGCCGTGGTCTCAATGACTTCCTCAACCACCTTCGGCGTTGTGGCAATCTCGAGTGCTTCTTCCGCCAAAACGTCGTTGCGTAAGGACTTGGCCTCGTCCAGCGCCTTAGCAAAGTCCGGATCCTTTCTCGCGAGTCTCGCTACCGAACCGGGACCCACTTTGGCCTTCTTGCACCAGTCGGAGATCAAGCCTCCGTTGGCAATGAACTCCAGCAAACAAGCCTTTCGGGACAATGTCCATGAGCCGTCCGCAGATACCGGAATCGGACCGGTGGGTTTCGTATGAAGCGGCATCACCTGCTCTTTCATTTCGAGCCTGCCACCCCACTCCCGCTGCTCCTTGACCGGCTTCTTTCGACGCTCGGACACGATTCTCTGGAGCTCTTTTTCTGCCTCCTGCGCATCTTTGGCACCTGTGATGACCCGTCGGATACGGAGCTTCGGCGTCCGATCGCTCATCGCGGCTGCCTCCAGTAACGCACATTGAAGGCTCTTGTCCTGCCGCAGGAGATCGACCAAACGGTTGCTCTGGGCATTTCCATCTTGGCCGCTATCCGGCTGTAGGACCAACCGAGGCTCCGGAGGTAGAGGACGTGTTCCACATCGGACTCCGTGTAGACGGCTCGTGGGTGATCAGTCCCGATCCGCCTATGGGATTCACTGTAGGGAACAAGGTTTTTCATCCGTTTATTTTTCTCCGAAACCGGGTTTTGTTTCACATAGTTTCGTATTTAATTTTTTATTTGTCAAGGAAATAAAAATATTTTTAATGGTTTTCTTGGCATTTAATTCAAACGGGAAAATTTTTCCCGTTCGATTGAAAATGGTTCAAAAGTCACCCCGCCACTCGGTCAAGGTAGAGGGCGGAATCGAGCGAAAATTTCGGGGGTGCCACCCGGTGGGGGTCGTACTTTTTCGACTTAATTTTTATCGCTTATTCAAGTAGTTATTCAACATAACCGATATTATGTTGAGTGTTTTTCCGAAGGAGCAACCAGCCCCGCGCGCGTTTGCCGAGCCACCCTAATCCCGCTTTTTCCTACCATTCAATCCGAAAACGCAAAACCCCTTCTAAACAAATTAAAAAGTTTTTATTAAAAACTCCGAAAAAACGATAAAACTAAAATTTTTACGTTTTATCGGTTTTTAACATTTTTTATATAAAACTCCTATATGTATATATTCTTATATTTTCTCTAATAAGAAAGTTTTCAAAAAAGATATTAAAAAACAACAAAACGATAGCGTTAGGGGCAGCGGCATCGCCTTTACTCAAGTAAAAAATCTTCTAACGGGAAAATTTTTGCCGTTCACACCGGACTACACGCGGCAAAATTTTCCCGTTTGCTTTCGTTTTCGACTGATGACTTTTTAATTCAGTTTTCCTTTTCTTAAAACCGCCGGTAACGCATCCTTCTAATAGTTGCATATTAGTCAATATTTACAATTTTTAACACTCTCAATTAGTTGCTATTGCAATTTATCGCAACCTTATTTATAGTTTCGTTATCGGTATTCGCTACCTTTTTTTTTTCCCAATCATTAAACGGAGTAAACACCATGACAACAAACTTCACATCTAACACTTATCCGGCTCCTCTTGCAGTCGCAGCCCTTAAAAACATTATTGACGGTTTGACTCTTCCGACAGCTCCCGCCGCGGTTGAAATCCGCAAGCCTCTGGAAACTCCGGACGACGAAATTAACTCTTTCTTGTCTGACATCCGTGCTGCCTACAATGTTTTAAATAACCTTGAAGAAGCCGCCCGCTGTTTCGCTGTTTACCAGTTTGCCCCGGCTTGCCTGAATATTGAGCGCCTGGATCTTGTTAGAGACTTGTATCGCTTCTTATCTGATTCCGATGTTTCTAAACTCATTGACTACGCACTTGGTGATATCGATCACGCTGAAAAGAACGACACCTTAAATCTTTTCACTTTCGACGAAACAGCCGCGCTCATTACTGATTTAGTTAATCCCTTCATTGACCCGCTCGATATCAAAAAATACTTTGACGAGGATAGGAAGAATTGCGGTGCCTTCTTATTAGTTGAGGCTGGCGGTCCTACTTTATACGTCCACTGGTTAGATGAGGTTGGCGCCTATGTTACTGCCAGCGGTCGCACTACAAGTGGCAGCGAAACCCGTCGCCTTGGTCTTGAGGACCTTGAGATCGTCAATGCGCTCTATTTTGCCGGTGAACTCAACATCTAATAGGAGTGGGACCATGGAATACAGATATTATGCTCAGGCCTCTGTAAAACGCACATTCAAGGGCCTCACGGTTATCGCCGAAGCTTTCAATGAAATTGAACCGGCTGACACAATGGACGGGGACGATCCCGCGGTCTTTACCTCTTACTCCCTTGAGTATCAGGATCAGGACGGCCACGCAATTGCCGAATATAACAACGCCGGTTTTATTTGGTTTTGGCACGACCCGAAAACAGGTGAGTTACTGATAGACGCCTCAGAAGGTGACTCCGAACTCACAGACTTGGAAGGGAACCCAATAGAAGCCGAAGGCCTTGCACGCATTAAGTCGCTTGTCGGCGGTGAAGTTGCCTTAGCTTATTTAGTAGGAGCTGCCGAGTGTGCACTATTCAAGAATAAAAAGCTTGTCAATTTGGCGGAGGCCGCTTTGAAAGACTTTGAAGCCGAATTAAAAGAGGAGGCCGCGGCATGTTAACAGTTAAATTACTCGCAGCCGTTAATAAAGCTGCAGGCTCCGGCGATCGCCTCGAAGGGATGTATATCGACATTAGTAAAGGTTTTTGTTATGTCACTAACCGCGTCTTACTAGTAAGAGTTGCCATTAATGGAAAACGTAGCCAGTCTAAAAAGGCCTTTAGGTTCGTTCCACTTGAATATTTGAAAGAGATTGCCAAGAAGGAAAAGCCCAGTACTGCTATTGAGTTTGATGCAAAGAATAACCAGCTCATCGCCGGCGCCTCTCGGTTCAATATGTATGACCCTGATCCTAAGCTCCCGGAATCATTCTTTGCTTCTATTGAAAAGTTTCTTACTCCGAGTGAAAAAGATCAGGAATTCGGATTCTATGCACCCCAATACCTGAATTTAATCGAGTCAATATTAAAAGCAGCCGGCGCCGGTTCTTTGAACCGAGTTAGCCCGAGTTTAAAAATAGATTGGGTTGCAATTCCCGGCGGCCGCCGTGGTCCGTTGGTTATAGATACAGCCTCGCACGGGATAACGGCGGCGCTTATGCCCATGGTTGTTTAGGAGGATCGGACATGTTAGATGATTTCACTGTCGGTAAATACCGTTACGAGATTTTCACAACGGGGCGCCTGATTACTTGGCTGCGTATTGACACCGAAAATACAGCGGCTCCAATTGAATCCAGAAGCTTAAAGCCCACAGCCCGGCGCCGTGAAGTGATAGCTGCTTTTAACGCCTAGGCAGCACCGGAGGACACCGGCCGCCTCCTTAAATCCGGGCCGGGTTCTATAAGTTCATTCTCTTGAGTGGATTTATAAAACTAAAAGCAGGTTAGTAATAGCCCGTTTCGTTCTTTAAAAACTTGTGAATGGCTTCTAAAATGATCCTTACCCAAAGTGAGGATTGTGAAAAATGATAAAGCCCATTTTTGCTTATGTCTTAATCTTCGGTATCCTTATTCCGCTGCTTTTCCTATTTTTGTATTTTGATTTAGGAAACGAATATATTTTTTGTGGAATTGCCTTGCTTTTAATCTACGGAGCGGCAAAGGGACTAGATAAATTACCTAAAAAGATCAAAGATAAGCTAATAGATTAGAAGCATTTACAAGTTTTTAAAGATTGAAGCGCCGGATTAAAACCCCGGCGCTTTTAGTTAACAAAGTTTTTAGACCTTTGGGACGATCCCCAAACAGAAATAAGGACGCATCCGGATAAAACCCCGGGCGCGTCCTTTTTCGTTTTTAGGACAAGCGAAAAATGATTTTTAGAAGGATTGAAATTAGAGCGGTAAGGGCTCCGAAAGTCTTAGACGGTATCCAAGCCTCAGCCAAGTATATCGCTCGCTTAACGATCGATAACAAGCCGGCTCCGGTTGTCTCGTTTATTTATTTTGATTCGAGCTTTTCCGGTTGTCCCTTAATTACTCAGGTTGACGATTTTTCCCGCGCGCTGGTCTATCGCGTCCTAGTGGCAGGCTCAATCCGTGAGGCCCTTCGCACTGCTGCTAAGCAATTAGACAGCGGTAAAGAAAAGATCAAATTTACCGCCCGGGTGGATTTAACCAGACGCCTGAAGTTCCTTAGTCCCGGTTCCCCGATGGTTCAAATATTAAAGGAATCAGTAAAGCCGGAAGTTTTTCCGGTTCCTATTGAGCACTTGACTAACCCCGTGAACTCATAAAAGGAGTTTATTTAAATGAGCATTGAAACTGAACTTAAAACATTTAATGAGCATTTTGGACGCTTCATTAAAACCGAAGAAGAAAAAACGGCCGCGATTTCTAAACTTGCGGATGCGATTTCTCAGGCGGTCCTTAGCCCCGCAGAAATGCGAATGCAACCCTCTTCCGCCCCCGTGCTGAACGAGGCGAAATCGGCTGAAGTCCCCTCCGCCTCTGTTAAGACCTATAGGCAAAAAGCTACTCCCTCAGAAAAAGCAACTCCCTCAGAAAAAGTTGAGCCCGTGGCCGAGCCTCAGGTGGAAAAAGAACCGACCGAAGAAATGACCAAAGATGCCAGAAATAAAGTAATTGCCTTGTGTAATAGGCTAAAAGGTGTACTGGGTGGAAAAGAAAAGGTTAAAGAATTTATTAAATCTTTTGGGCATGGTGATAGTGCAATCGCTCTAAGTTACGACCTTCAATTGAAATTTATCGATTTTGCCTCTCAGAAACTGTCTTCTCTGGAGGCCGCTCATGCCTAGTATCGTCCCCATCATCGACAATGAAGAGCGCCGGCACTCTTTCCTTCAGCCATCTGCCGCTTTCCGATGGATTCACTGCCCCGCCTCTCCTTGGGAAGAGCAAGAAGCTGTTCAGAACAAACCTGAACTTGCTGATGCCGGCGCCTACGCCAACGAAGGAACTGACGCGCATTCTGTAGCCGAACAGTGTCTAAACATCATGTTCACTGAGGAAAAAGAACCTAGTGAAATCGTTGGCGACATTATGGACGAGTCTCTGCGCCCTTATATCCAAGCCTATCTTGAGGCAGTCCGAAACACTTATTTTGAAGAGCCCGAAGAAGCCGGAGTAGAAACATCAATTGACCTTTCTCAAGTCGTTGGTGTCAAAGACACATGGGGAACGGTTGATTGCTATGTTGTCAGCGGCGGTGAACTTTTCGTTTTCGACTATAAGCACGGAGAAGGAAAAATTGTACGGGCCGAAAACAACTCGCAGCTGATGCTGTATGCGCTCGGAATTCTTCAAGCACCTGAGCTTCAGAACGTAGAAACCGTTCATCTTTGCATTGTCCAACCTCGAGCCGACAATATTTCCGAGTGGACCGTCTCCAGAGAAGACCTGCTGAAATGCAATGTCGATGTCATCTTGGCCGCTTCCAGAGCCAATGCCATTCAAAAAGCGAGGAAAGCAGAACCGGAAGACTATGCACCCGATGTTGAACGATGCCAGTGGTGCAAGGCTAAAAACTTCTGTCCTGCTCGTTCTCAATCCCTCAGTTCTGCCCTTTCTCTCGACGTAGAGCTTCCGGCGCCAGCCATCAGTGAAGCCGAGATGCTCGGTCGAATTTTCAACAGTATCCCGATGTTTGAGAAGTACTTCAAAGACGTCGAGGAAGAAATCAAAGACAGAATCCTCAAGGGCAAAAACGTACCCGGAGTGAAGCTTGTGGCCGGAGGCCTCGGAAACCGCACTTGGAAGGATGCTGCGGAAGCTGAAGCCCTTCTGAAGAAGTTCAAGGTTCGCCAAGATGATATGTATGTCCGCAAAGTGATCAGTCCGACTCAGGCTGAAAAGCTTTGTAAGAAGCTCCTCGACCCGGAAAACAAAGAAAGTAAGCGAACCGTCATCGGTTTAAAGACTCAGTGGCCGCAGCTTGAAGAGCTCATTGTCCGGAAGGAGGGAGCACCGAAACTCGTTCCGATCACGGATCCTGCGCCTGCGTTATCTCTGGGATTTGAGGAAGACGATTTCAAGGATAACGGAGATGGAAATCAACCAACAGCAGCCTAAGGATAGAAACCAGCTTTTACCGCCGTTTGCTCAAGACCTTCTTAAGCGAGCAGCAAAAACAGGCAGACCTTATTCCAAAGAACGCACTGCCGCCATCGATAAGGCCATCCAAACCATTAAACGGTCTTGTCCACAATACTTTAAGGAGTAGTCATAATGACTAAGAAAACCAACGTTATCGTACTGAAAGACGTACGTATTGCCTTTCCTCACGTTTACACCCCTGTCCGTCCTTATGGAACCGAAGACAAGACTGAGGAAGAAGTCTCCAAACTGAAGGAATGGAGCGCTCAGATCCGTATCTCTAAGGAGCAGTTTGATCAGGTTAAAGATCTGATCAGCAAGGTTGCTCAAGAAAAATGGGGGCAAAAAGCAACTCAGATGCTTAAGAAAATCGCCACGAACTCTCCCAAAAATATGTGCTGCCGAGAATTTGAAGACGAAAACACCGGAGAGACTTATTACGCCATCAACGCCAAACGCAAAGAATATAGAGGCAAGAACGGTCAGGGCGGAAAGAATTTGGCTCCTCAGACCTGCGGCCTCGACTGGAGACGTGCAACGACAGAAGACGATCCGGAGGCTATCACTGACGGATGTGTTGCAAACGTCAAGCTCTCATTTTTCTGCTACGACCAAGTTGTTACGGGTGTCGGATGCGATCTGTGCGCCCTGCAATTTCTGAAATCCGGAGAGCCGTTCGGTAAAGGCGGCGTAAGAGTTGAAGACGGAGACTTCCCTGACCTGTCTGCCCAATCGACCGTAGGAAATCCTCCGGAGGACGACGACAACGCCTGGTAATTAGGGCAGATGCTTTATCATAGGGGCATTCATTCGAGTGCCTCTTGATAAGGCAAGAGCGTGTGCGGTCGGGGACGCTTCCCCGGGCCGGACTTTAGGCCACGTGGTGGCCTTCTCCGCCGGTTCTAAATAGAAGAGCGCTTCTATGCACGTTCTGCCTCCAAATTTTTATCGGAGACACTTGAATGGATTCTCTACCTATCGCCTATTTTGACCTAGAAACTTTCAGTTCCGTTAATTTAAGAACCCGCGGCACTCATGCGTATGCAGCCAGCCCGGACGCCCGAGTCTTGCTTTGGGGCTATGCCTTAGACGATGCGCCCGCCAAAGTTTGGGACGTACACAATGAACCAATGCCGCCGGATCTTCTTAAAGCACTTGAAGAGGTCGGACTAGGAAAACGGCTTCACATATGGCAAAACGGACAGGCGTTCGATACCGTCTTCCTCTCCTATCAGACCAACGGAGGCCCCACACTGCCGCTTGAGACACTAGTGGACACCATGCTCATTGCCTATCAGCACGGCCTTCCCGGGAATCTCGCAGGGTTATGTGAAGTTTTCCGACTGCCTCAGGATAAGGCAAAAGACAAAGACGGCCTGCGTTTAATCAATCTATTTTGCAAGCCAACACCCTCTGGAAAAGTCAGGAATAAACAGACCAATCCGGAAGATTGGGCGAAGTTTATCAATTACTGTCGCCTGGATATCGAGTCCATGCGTGAGGTCTATAAACGACTCCCAAAAGTAAATTGCACGCCTATGGAGCAAAAGCTTCAGGTTTTAGACGCTGTGATTAACCGCCGCGGTATCTGCGTCGATATGGACTTAGTCCATGGAGCGATCAAAACGGCAGAGCTCAATAAAAAGCTGCTTGCCGAAAAAACTAAAGAACTCACGGGCGGTGAGGTCTCCGCAGGAACTCAGAGAGATGCATATCTGAAGTGGTTAAACGAACGCTACAACCTGCAGATGACCTCTTTCACAAAAGCAGAAATAAATAAGCGGCTGGACGACCCGGACGTGCCTGAGGAAGTCAAAGAGCATCTGCGCAACCGTGTGAAGTCGGCCAAAAACTCCGTTGCGAAATTTAAAAAGATCGAGTCAATTGTCGTCGGAGATCGGCTTAAAGGGACCATGCAGTTCCGCGGTGCAGCCCGTACCGGGCGATATGCAGGACGACACTTCCAGCCTCAAAACCTAGCTCGCCCGACGCTTGCAAATGATGAGATTGAGCTCGCTATTTGGTCTCTTAAAAACAATTGCCTCGTGGATATTTGGGCTGATCCGGGAGAAGTTTTATCCAATTGCGTGCGAGGCGCTATTGTTGCGCCGAAAGGAAAGAGGCTCTGCATCGCAGACTACTCAAACGTTGAAGGGCGTGTGCTGGCGTGGCTCGCAGGAGAGACATGGAAACTTAATGCCTTCATGGAATACGACACTCTGCTAACCAAAGGCAAAGAATGGAAGTTGCCGTATAGGGACGGCTGGGACTTTGATTGGGCGACAAACGACAAAGGTGAGCTGATTCATAAAGGACATGACCTTTACAAGCTTACCTATGGCAGAACTTTCAACGTTGATCCGGAAAAAGTCACGAAGGCTCAACGACAGATGGGAAAAGTGCTGGAACTCGCCATGGGCTATCAAGGCGGACCAAAGGCCTTCTTAACATTCGTGGAAAACTTCCACATCGATGTCGAAGAAATGGTCGCTGCTATTCGCAAGGCTGTCGACCCGTCGTTGTGGATCCAGAACCAAGGAAAGCTCGACTGGGCGATTAAAAAGGGACTTGTCGAGGACATGACGCCTGAAACTTGGGTGGCCTTCTCTTCTGTTGCAGACGCATGGAGGCGAGCCAACAGCCGCATTACCGCACTTTGGGAAGCTTTAGGCAACGCTTGCCAAGAAGCTATCGGAACACCAAACCACATCTTTAATGCAGGCAAAAAGTTATCCGTCAAAAGGCAAGGCGCTTATCTGTATGTCCGATTGCCCTCGGGAAGAAAGCTTGTTTATCCGGCGCCCGCCCTCTCCAGTGATCACTGCGACATGACCTATTACGGCATTGAACAGTATTCAAAAAAGTGGAAGCCCATAAAAACCTACGGGGGACGCTTAGTTGAAAACGCGACGCAGGCCGTAGCTTGCGATCTGCTTCTTGAAGCAGGCCCTCGCCTAGAGGAGGCAGGCTACGAGATCGTTCTATCTGTACACGACGAGTACATATGCGAAATACCCGATGACGAAACGAGAAATCATCGACAGATGGAGGAGCTCATGTCTGCACTGCCGGATTGGGCCGAAGGACTCCCCCTCGTGGCAGCAGGGTTTGAATCTTATAGATATCGGAAGGAGTGAGTTATGGACAAGGTTTTCTATTTTTCATTCGGTGCGGCAGTCGGCGCCTCTCTTATGTGGCTGATTTGTCTGCTCTGCTGGTAATAAGGAGAAGTAAATGGATAAAGAAAAACTGAAAGAAGCTTTAGTCATCGGAGTAAGTGCAGCAGTGCACCTGAAAAAAGACAAGCGTTTTGTCGATGTTAAGCCTCTCGTTCCCGTCGTCGACGGACTACTGGCTAATGCTGATCCGAAGTTCATAACGATTACCGCAGTCGGGGAAAGCAACGAGCCCTACGTGCTTGTTTTCACAAAGGAAATGGCAAAGGAAACAGCGGACCGCTTCTATGAATTTATTAAGCGTATTGAAGCTGAGGAGAAAGCAAATGGATAAAGAAACATTACAGGAATGGATCGGAGGATTCGCTTTCCTACAGGAAATCATTGGCCGAAAGGAGTACGAACTTGAAATAGCGGATTTTCCTGACCTCGACGGAAAGGAGTACGAGGTATGTGAAGCCGTTCATGACGCTCTCGGAACCGCTCGTGAAGCTCTTTCCCGCGCGTCTCGCAAGATTGACGCATATCTGAAGGAGAACAAATGACACCGGCAGAAATCATTAAAGATCAGCTCCCAAAACGAGTTGCAGAACTGAAAGCCCTGGGCTACTGCGTTGAGGCTTTCGAGAAAGCAGGTCAGATAAACGTCTACCTAAGCGGACAAGTCTTCACCTACTACGTCACGACCGGAAAAATCGTCAAACGTCAGAGCCGAGGATTTACCGCTTTCTTGAAACTTTTAAAGGAGCACAAATGAATCTTGAAAAGCTGAAATCGTATACGGCGAAAAGCTTGACCACCCCGACGATACCTACGGCGACGGACACATCGGTTCTGAAATCTCCGTAACTGTCGAAAGCTATGGGTTTACGGCAACCGTTTCAGCGGCAGACGCAGAGTACCTCGCTCGTGCAGCTCGTGTCGTTTCGGCACTGATGGATACAGATGTCTCGGCGGAAAAGGAACCTACTAACAGGCGAATAAAATGATTAAGAAATATGAAATTATCAAAGCCGATTCACTTCTTATAGGCACACACATACTCTACCGAATAAAAGCGCTGAGAGATTTCAGTGGCGTAAAAGCCGGTGATCTAGGCGGTTACATTAAATCAGAAGAGAACCTTTGTCACAACGGCACCGCCTGGGTCGGCGGGAACGCGTGGGTCAGCGGCAATGCTAGGGTCTACGGAAACGCTCAGGTCTACGGTGGTGCTTGGGTCTATGGCAGTGCCCAGGTCAACGGCAATGCTAAGGTCTATGGAAACGCTCAAGTCTGCGGCATGGCTCAGGTTTGTGGCGATGCTCGGGTCTGTGGCGATGCTCGAGTCCGCGGTGAAGCTGAAATTAAACAAGAGCGCGACTGTCAGATCTTTACCGGCGTCGGAAGGAATATCGGAACACTGACCGCATACAGAACAAAAGACGGCTCAGTCGAACTTACGAGGGATTGTTTCAGAGGAACGATTGGAGAGTTTAGAAAGGCCTCCGAAAAGTCCCATGCAGATAATCCGAAAATCAAACAGCATTATGAGCTGCTGTTACAAGCGATTGAGTTGTGGTTTAACGAAGGAGACGCGGCATGACCACGCCTGAAGGACAAAACACACTTTTCCTAAAGAAGCTCTGCAAGAAGCTCCACATCACCGCCTACAAGCTATCGTTTGAAGGAACCATCGGCGCACCGGATTGGCTTCTCATGCGAGACGGCAAACATATTTTGATTGAGCTCAAAGCTCCGAAGCGCGGGAAGCTCTCGCCTCCACAGCAGCGCATGATTGATCTCCTTTCAGAAGAAGGAGGCTTTGAAGTCTTCGTCTGCAGTAACGAAGAGTCGGTCAAGACGGCCATCTGCTGGGGACTCTTCGGAGGTATGGACGTAACGAGGGATTTATGAAATACACTCCACGCTCGTATCAGGAAAAGATCATCCGGCACATCATGAGCCGAAAACGCTGTGCCGTTTACGCAGGCATGGGGCTCGGCAAAACGTCTGCCACCCTGGAAGCCATCCGTCGGATTAGGCTTAAGCACCCGAAGCTCAAGGCGCTCATCGTTGCTCCGTTACGTGTGGCTCAAAGCACATGGCCGGATGAACTCAAAAAGTGGACTGACTTCAAAGGCCTCCGAGTATCGGTTGTTTGCGGCAACCAGCGTCAGCGAGCACAGGCGTACGAGATGTCGGCAGACATCTATACGATCAATTATGAAAATATTCCCTGGCTCGTCAATTATTGCGGCGAGAAATGGAAGTTTGACCTGATCGTCGTGGATGAGGCCACGCGTCTCAAGGGTTTCCGCTCTCGTCAGGGCACGCAAAGAGCAAGGATTCTCGCGTCTGTTGCCTACCGCTCTCAAGGTTTCATTGAACTTACGGGAACTCCGGCGCCTAACGGTCTGCTCGACTTGTGGGGCCAGCTGTGGTTTATCGACAAAGGCAAAAGACTCGGCAAGTCATTCTCGGCCTTCCAAAAGAAATATTTCTATCCGATCGCGCATGGAGGAGCAGCTCAGCGCTGGTGTGAGTGGAGACCTTTTGAAGGATCAGACCAAAAGATTAGAGCCCTTCTCTCTGACGTTGCGATAACCGTAAACCCTGAGGACTATTTTGATGTGGCGAAAAATATTTTTAATGACATTGTGGTTGAACTGCCTAAGAACGTCATGCGTCAGTACAGGAAATTCGCTCGTGAGCTCTATCTTGAACTTGCAAGCGGAGAAGAAATTACGGCCGCAAACGCTGCGGTCAAAACTAATCGCCTGCTGCAAATGGCAAGCGGTGCGGTCTACACTGAAAACGGCGAAGGGTACAACATCATCCACACTGCAAAGATCGAAGCTTTGGGGTCTGTTATTGAAGAAGCTAATGGTGCGCCGGTGCTGTGCGCCTACAGTTATCGACATGAGGTGGAACGTATCCGTCAGGCTTTCCCTTTCGCCCGAGTGCTCGACAGTTCACCGCAGATTATTCGTGATTGGAATGAAGGAAAGGTCCCGTTGCTGCTCGCTCATCCGGCATCTTGCGGTCACGGACTTAACTTGCAGGACGGAGGCAACATCCTTGTCTTTTTCTCCTGCACATGGTCACTCGAACTACACGATCAGATCATTGAACGTATCGGCGCGGTCCGCCAGGCTCAGGCAGGCCATGATCGTCCGACCTTCGTTCACTACCTTATAGCCAAAGGAACACTCGACGAAGCGGTTAAAGAAAGACTGGCAACCAAGCGGGACGTACTGGATGTACTTCTCGACAGGAAGCAGGAAATCTTAGGAGAGGAGCATGCTGACGATTGATCAACAGGTGCGAATACTCGCTACAGCCGGGAAAACTCCGTACGAAATCGAGGAAGAGTTAGGGTTAGCACACTACACAATCCATCTCTCCTACCACCATGCACTAATGGTTGGATACGAAAGAAGATACTCCGGTCTCAGCTCAGACGATAAGGATTATCAAAAGGACTATTACGCGAGAAACCGCGAGTGGATCGCCTTCAAGAAAAAAGAACGACGGGCAAAGGAGCAAGAAAATGGCCAAGAACAAAAAGCCGCGTAAGCCATACAAAGCAAGACCCGTCCATTGCTCCGGATGCGTTTACCCGAGAGAATGGATCAACGAGATTAAAGACATCATTAACAAAATCGGTCTTGTAGCAGAGATCGTTCTCCCTCGAGGTACGACAACGGACGACCAGATGCATCAGCTCCAGGACCTGTTGAACTGGGGCGGCATGCTGATGTTTGACCGGAAGTTCAAAGGTCAGGAGGCGGCAGTCGCTGAGTTTCGCGAGCGTCATTACAAGGCCCTTCATGCTCAGGCAAACATCGTGCAAAGAAAGCGCAGCGGAGTAACGGCCCATTACGTTGCCCGAGCTGGAGAACTTAAGGACCTCCAGAGTGTATGTGCGGAGATTGTTGAGATGCTCAAAGAGGCGCTCGAGCTTGCACCTCAAAGGACGGTCCGGGAGTTCCTGGCAGCAGTTCAGATCGTGGACGAACAGCACGCTAAAAGTACAGAGCACGGCGTTAAAGAGATCCCCTCTTCAGCAAGAGCCGTGCTTAATCAGCGCCACTTTAGGAGGCCAGCCAATGGCACTCGCGAAACGCAGAAAACCAATAGAGACGTTGCCTGATTGGTGTCTAAGAAGGAAGGACCTTCCTTATTCTGCACGGGTTCTGCTCTACTTCTTTCTCTACAACGTCAACCTTCGAGGCAGAGTGACATTGACCCGTTTGCAGGAGGTCTCAGGTCTGGCTTACGAGACGCTGAGAAGAGCTCTTAAGGCTTTGAAGCTACAAGGCATCATCTATCAGGAACTCATGGGCCCTACTCGTTACGACGGGTATGCCTACTCTTTAAGCATCAAGCGCCTGAAGGAGCTAGGCGCACCCAACGTGGAAGAGTTTTTCAGAGGTTATAAGAATGAAAGATAAATTGACATTGATTGCAGACCATTACGGTCTGGGAACTCAGCTTTTAAAGCTGGCAGAAGAGTGCTCGGAATACAGTGCGGCTTCTGCCAAGTGGAACGTATACAACCGACTGCTAAGCAAGACAGGCCGCAACCGCTTCAAAGAAAAGAGAGATGCCGCGGCAGTTGACTGCATGAAGGAGCTTGCCGATGTGCTGGTTCTTGCCAGACAAGTCGAGTACCTGATGGAAAGCGACCCTGAGTTTAAGACCGAAGTTGAGAAACTCATGGATGCAAAGTGTGACCGCCAGCTAGACAGAATCGATGAAGAGCTTCAGTGCTCTCAGAGCGATAAGCTCGACCTCAAGGACACCATCGACTTCATGCTCTCCGGAAGTGTTGAGGAGCGGATGATTGCAGAGTATCAGCAGCTGGCAATCAGAAAGAACAAACTCGGTAACTTCTTGTGGGCAATCAAGCAAGGCAAGACTGCACCCATTGATCCGGAGCTCCACAAAAACCTATGGCAGCAGTTCAAGGCTATGACCAGATACAAGAAGTTGCTTGAAGAAAAGGCCCGTCTTATGAAAATGGATTTGAAGGAGATTTGCCATGTCTGATCTTGTCAACCATCCTGCGCATTATGAAGAGCAGTCCATCAAGCTCGAACCCATTGACTTCTGCGAGCGTCTGCCCTTTTGCCTCGGGAACACCATCAAATACTGCTTTAGGGCAGGACACAAGGAGGGCGCCTCGGAGGTACAGGACCTTAAAAAAGCTTTGTGGTACCTGAAAAGACAGTCGGAAAGCCACTTCTCCTTGCGTTTGTCGGACTCAGAAAGACATGAGCTTTCATACTGGTACGCCTGCTTCCTAAAAGATAAAGGGGTGCTCGGAGCGACGGTCAAAAAGTATTATGAGACTCCCGTCAGATATAACTTTAGCTTTTGGACCGCGCTGCAAGAGTGTATCGAGAACCGCATTAAAGTACTGATCGCTTTGGAAGAGGTCAGAAGAAGTAACCCCGTGGAGGATAAAAATGACCAAACAGATTCTCGGCAAAAGTGATATCGCCGCTCGCACAGGACGTCACGTTAAAACCATTGAGCGTTGGATCCGTGAAGGCTTCTTCCCCGGCGGCCACTATATGAAAGGCCGCCAGGTATGGACGGAAAAAGAATTTTCAGACTGGTTCGCTAAGCTGCCCATGCGGCTGCAGAGCAAGAACAGCGTCAGCCCAGGCCTGCATGACGGGACGGCGTAATTCCAACAGGTCGCTTCTTTGATAAGCTTGAACGACAGCGTTGCCGGCAGAGTGCATTAAACACTTCTCCGCAACACTGTCGTTTATTTCATTCTCAGCCGCCCAATCTCGGAAAGTCGAGCGAAACCCATGCATCGTGGCATTTGTCCCGGTCATGCGTTTAAACATCGTAGTAAGTGAATACTTGCTACCCTCCTCGCCATTGATAGCGAACACAAACTCACTTGTGCGCTCGATAGATTTCAGCACTTCCAGAGCTTGGCGACTCAGCGGAACTCGGTGTGGATAGGGTTTGCCGTCCTTACGTCTCTCCGGCGGGATGCTCCAAATATTATTCTCAAAGTCAAACTCCGACCATTTAGCCCCGCTTGTCTCCCCTACTCTGCATGCTGTCAAAATTGTAAATACAATGATTTGGCGGGTTCTATTATTCGTTGGCAGGAAGAGGCCGATCTTTTCCTGTAATTCCTCAAAGGGCATGGAGGTGTAGTGCTGAACCGTCCTAACCTTAGATGGAGGAGGTAAGTACTGATCAAGGTTTCCCTTCCACAGAGCACAATAAATTCCAAGTACCCGTCGTTTACAGCATAGGCAAAAATGTTTTCTAACCGAGTCCGGATCTTCTGCGCTGTCTCGTTCTTGGTTATCCATATCGGCTGAAGGACGGCCAAGACGTCCATACGTTTGATCTCGTCTATTCTTTTGTTCCCGATAACTGGATAGACGTAGGTATCGAAGTACTTCACCATATTGGTGTAGGTCTTCTCGTTGCGCCAGCACTTCACATCTTTGATCTTTTCCAATGTTTGATCGGCGAAGCGCTTAAAGAGCGGCGTATCGTCTTTCAGATACTCCTCCTCTAATTTCTCTTTCTTTGTCTTCAACAAAGACTCGCCCGCTGCCAATTTACCTAGGAACTCTTTGGCAGTATTCTTGGCTTGAGTAAGATCAACCTTGCTCACCGGACCAATGGCCTTGTCATAGCGCTTGCCGTTTAACATGTAGCGAAACACGAAGCGCCGGGTATTGCCCCGAACGATATAGACTAAGTTCGGCGCAACCGTATAGAAGCCTTCCGGCAGAGTCAGATAATTCTTAAGCGTAACCTTTGTTTTCATCACAATAAACACTTCAAAAACACCACAGTAAGCATAGCAAAATTAATCTTCTTCTGTTCCTTAACGCTCCCAATCGGAAAATTTTTCCCATTTAAAATTGTTATTTTGTGTTTGTTTTTAAAGGATTTTTATAAACAATGTTCCAGAGTGCTCCACTTGTGAACCCCCTGCAATCTTTAAAAGGTTAGAAGATTGCCTGGCGCGCCACCAAAATTAAAAGAATATGTCATGAAAAAATCTCGCAGTCGCGGGATTTTTTCATTTCTGCTCCAGAAACTCTCGCAAAACGCTGAAATATTGCAGAAGTTAGGGTATCTAGCAGAGGCCGGCCTCTGAACTTAAGG
>ENA-ORUM01000107-ORUM01000107.1-human-gut-metagenome-genome-assembly--contig:-NODE-107-length-122945-cov-7.548621_pt1 | contig 122945 bp, 105 predicted proteins | sample MGYA00242083_ERZ509217 | MGnify/ENA primary metagenome ERZ509217 (study PRJEB26280, sample SAMEA2338831) | human gut metagenome | biome: human gut; feature: human-associated habitat; material...
GGAGGAGAAACTTTCTGAAGAAAGTTTCTCCTCCCCCTCCCCAAATATATCTATCCAACCAGCGCGGCGTATTCGGCGGCGGAAATGCGCCCGCCTTCGTCGGCATCGTCGGGTTTGACGCGGACGAGCCAACCCTTGTCGTAAGGGCTGTCGTTGAGCAGTTCGGGGGCGTCCGCCAGTGCTTCGTTGACGGCGACGATTTCACCGGAAACCGGAATGATCGCGTCGGAAGTGATTTTGACGGACTCGATGGAAGCGCAGGAAACGCCCTGCTTGAAGTGTTCGCCCACGGTGGGGAGGTCGACGAAAATGACCCCGCCGAGCTGATCCTGTGCATAGTCCGTGATGCCGACGAGCATGGTGCCGTCGGGCTCCGCTTTGGCCCAGAGGTGTTCGGAGTGGTAGGAACGGTCTTCGGGATAGGTGAGGCTCATAATGCGATCTCCTTCGGGTTGAGCGATGTTGCTATTCGGTCACAGCTACGCGGGGAGCACGGATGGCGGCGGGGACGATTTCGTCCAGCGTGGGGTGGCCGATCATGACTTCATGCAGTCTTTCGGGCGTATAGCCGCCGACCATGAGCAGCTGGGCCACGGTGACGAGGTGGGATACGCCGTGGCCGATGGCCGCGATGCCCGCGATGGCGTCACCGGCCCATACGACCTTCACGAATCCGCCGGAAGCCCCGGCTGCCTGCGCGATGGGATTCAGGGTCAGGGGGACCTGCGATACGCTTACGGACTTCCCGGCGGCAAGGAGCCCTTTGGCGGTCTGGCCGACGCGCATGATCTCGGTGCTGCCGTAAATGCAGGACGGGACCGGGCCGGGCACGTATACGCCTTTTTCGTGTCCGAGGATGCGGCGGGCGACATACGCGCCCTGATGGTCGGCGGCATGGGCCAGCAACGTAAGGCCGTTCACGTCGCCGATGGCATAGACGCCTTCGGCGGCTTCAAGATGGTCGTTCACGTCGACGAAGCCGCGGCGTTTCAGCGTGCAGCCCGCCTTTTCGCAATCAAGCCCGGCTGTATTCGGAGTACGGCCCACGGCGACCAGCGCCTTGGAGGCGGTCAGCACGCGTCCATCACCGAGAGTCAGCTCGGCCTGCCTGCCCTTCGTGACGAGCGACTTCGCCATGACGCCCGAGATGCAGGTCCGGCCCGCCTTGCTCTGGACGCGGTCCATTTCTTTGGCGATGTCGGCGTCTTCAGTGGGGGCGATGTGCGGAGCGGCCTCGACGATGGTGATTTTGGAGCCCATCATGCCGAAGAAGTCGCCAAGCTCAAGGCCGATGGCCCCAGCGCCCACGATGATGAGGCTTTCCGGGACTTCGGGAAGGTTGAGGACGCCGGTGCTGTCGAGCACGGCGTCGCCGTCGGGAGCGAGGCCGGGGAAGGACGCGCTCGACGAGCCGCAGGAAAGGATGATGTTGTCAGACGTTAACATTTCTTCGCCGGATTCGGAGCGGACGATGGCCTGCCCTTTTCCGGCGCACACGCCGCGTCCTTCGTACAGGGTGATCCCCGCCGCCGCGAGGCTTTTGGCGAGGGTCTGGCTGGAGCCCTTGAGGAAGCGGCCCACGCGGGTTTGCAGCGCCTTGTAGTCGATGTCGATGGAGCCCTTCATGGTGCGCAGGCGTTCCTGAGCCTTGAGGAGCCCGAGGGGGGCCGTTGCGCCGAGGAGCATCTTGGTGGGGATGCAGCCGCAGTTCAGGCACGTGCCGCCCCAGTGTTTGTCTTCGATGATGGCGACTTTTTTGCCGCCTGCCGCCAGTTCTTTCGCCGCCGTGGTCCCGCCGGGGCCTCCGCCGATGATGATTACGTCGTAATGCATGGGTTGCCTCGTTTTGCGTATGCCGAGAAAGAGGGAAGAAATTTTCTCGAGCGGAGCGCCCGCCCCGCCGTCGCCCGTGTGCCTTGAAAGGCCGCTGCCGGGCGTGGCCTCCGCGAGGCCGCTTTTGTTTTCCCCTTTTCCCGGTTCCCCATCCCCCTTCCGAAACCGTCGGAGAGGGGGATGGGACAGCTCGGAAGGAAGTGCTTAAAAATCTCTTCCTGTCAAAAAAATCCAGAATGTCCGTCTGATTATGCCGCTTTCGAACCGTCTCGTACCTTCCCCGCCAGCCAAGCTCTGCGGAGGGAAGGGGAGCGGAAAGGGAGAGGGGCCTCTTAGGTTCCTTCCCTCCCCGGTTTGCCTACTTCGCTATGTCGGCCTTGAACAAGAACTCGCGGGAGGCGGAACGGTACTTGAGCATCATGGGATCGGGCACGGGTTCGAGCCCCTGCATACCCTGCGGCATTTCGGGGGTTACGGCGGCGATGGCGTAGGGAAGCTGATGATCGCCGCAGGCTTCAAAGACCATGCGGGCCGCTTCACCGGCTTCGTCGCGGTTCGGCCAACGGGCGCCCTCGGGACCGGAGAGCGGGGTGGCGAGGAAACGGATTTCGTGGTCGGGGAACGCTTTCACCAGTTCGATGGTCTTGGCGAGTTCGTCCTTGGTGGGCGCGGAACCGTAAAGGGCTTCGTAGACGGATGCTGGGCCGGGGATGTTGAGCTGTACTTTGGCCAGCGCGTTCAGGCCGATGAGGCGTTCGAGCAGGGCGGGATTCCGTCCGTCCGTCTGTATGCAGACCGTGAGGCCGCCCTTGGCGAGCTGTTGCACCAGTTCGACGAAGTGAGCTTCCTCCGCCGCCGGGCACTGGGAAAGGTAGAGGCCGGAAATCCAGCCGTGCAGCAGGTCGCTGCGCGTGACCGCGCCTTCGAGGGCGTGCCCGGACAGCAGGTAGGCGATGACTTCCCCGGAGCCCTGCTTGATGACCGTGCCGTCGTCGAACAGCGGGAACTCCACGCCTTCGGGGTTGCGGTAGATGGCCTTGCGGTTGGCGCGGTAGAAGGTGTTGAATGTCTGGGCATCAGCCTTGAAATCCACGGTTTCGTAAGCGATCTGATGTTCGGCGAGAAAGCCTTTGACGATTTTGCACCGCAGGCAGTCGGGTGCGGTATACAGGGTGATGCTCATCTGTGCGCTCCTGTGATGCCGGAAAGCCGGCAGAAAGGGTTGCTTTGCAAACGGCGGTTTGCCGCCGGGTATGGACGAAAAAAGAGGCGGAATCCATCGGAACGGGGTTCCTCTGGATTTCTGCCTCTACCTATACCCGGATCCGGGACAGAAAATTGTTACCGTTGTTACTTTTTTCGCAAAAAGTTCGAAAAAAATCGGCTCCGGGGAGGAAATCAGCCCCACTCCGCCTCTTCTTGTTCTTCCAGCAGTTTTTCAAGCTGATCGAGCTCGCTCAGTTCGATTTCATGGCGTGAGAACCGCACCAGAATCCCGAGCTCGCGCAGCTGCTGCAGGCAGCGGAACAGGGAAACGCGGTGGATGTCCAGCACTGAAGCCAGTTCGAGCTGGGTCATGTCCAGAGGAAAGGCCTTGGCGTTGTTATGGCTGCGGGAGAGCTGGCGCAAAAAGCGGCAGACGCGGGCCAGCGGCGTGCCGTGCTTGATCAGGAAACTTACGCTGAACAGGTTGGAAAATTTGGTGGCCGTACCCCGGAGCATGTTCAGGATGAGATGGGGGTATTGGCGGGCGAATTCGGCGTCATGGATCAGCGAGCTGGGGAAACGGTACGCTTCGGTCCTCTCCAGCACCCGGAAACAAGCCATCGTCGCCTCGTCCCCGGTGATCACGCTCGTCTCGTTGAAGATGCAGCCCTTGCCGAAAAACATGACGACATGATCTTCCCCTGCCGCGTTGGTGTAGGTGAGCCGCACGCGTCCCTTATCTATAAAATAGAAGCAATCGGTGGTGGCCTGATGATTGTAGTGGGAACGCGGAAAAACGAGATGCGTCCCCATGTGCACAATTTCCCGCCAAGGCTCATGCAGACCGCTGTGGGAGATGATAGCAATGTGCTGTTGCGGCATTTGGATTTCTGCGGTCATAGAATCACCTCTTTCTCAATGATGGATGGGCGGAAATGTTCTTATACTTTTTATGTGAATTGTTGCACAGGTTACATTTCTGTTTTCTCATCCGTCATAAGGTGCTTTTGCGGATAAAGGAACCCCTCTGTGAAAGCCCATAGACGAAAGGCGTCAATCGTTCAAGTCTGTTCGGGAATGAGGACAGCCTTGACGTATCTCCGAAGTTTTATTTCATTTTGTTCTGCCTGGGGCGCAAGCACCGGCGTCCGGGCGCAATCCATACATAGGGCAGGAGCATCCGATGAGCGCGACGATTTTCCCCACTGGCGTTACTATCTACAATCCCGAAAAATGCTGGAGTGGTTATACCATCCTTCAGGCCGCCGAACGCGGCGCCCTCCTTATCGACATGAACGGCAATGAAGTCCGCATGTGGGAAGGCTTGCAGGGCTTTCCGAACAAAATGCTGCCCGGCGGCTACGTGATGGGGAGCCTTGGTGAACGCAATCCCAAGTATGGCCTTCAGGACCAGACCGACCTTGTGCAGGTGGACTGGGACGGCAATATCGTGTGGAAGTTCGACAAGGCTGAATACATCGAAGATCCGGGCGAGGAACCCCAATGGATGGCCCGCCAGCACCATGACTACCAGCGCGAAGGCAACACCGTGGGCTACTATGTGCCCGGTTCCGATCCCAAAACCAACAGCGGCAACACGCTGATCCTCGCGCACAAGAACGTCCACGTGCCCGCCATTTCCGACAAGATGCTGCTTGACGACGTGATCTACGAAGTGGATTGGGACGGCGACATCGTGTGGGAATGGAAGGTATCGGATCATTTTGAGGAGCTGGGCTTCGACGCCATCGCCCGCAACCTCATGTACCGCGACCCCAACTATTACACCGGGTTCGGGAACAGCCACATCGCGGGCGACTGGGTGCACACCAACTCCATGTCCGTGCTCGGCCCGAACAAATGGTACGACGCTGGCGACAAGCGCTTCCACCCCGACAACATCATCATCGACTGCCGCGACGCCAACATCATCCTGATCATCGAAAAGGCCACCGGCAACATCGTATGGAAGATCGGCCCGTATTTCGATCAGACCCCCGAACTGCGCAAGCTCGGCTGGATCATCGGCCAGCACCACGCCCACATGATCCCGCGCGGCCTGCCCGGCGAAGGCAACATCCTTATTTACGACAACGGCGGCTGGGCCGGCTATTACGCCCCGAACCCGGGTTCTCCCACCGGCATCCGCGGCGCCTTGCGCGACTACTCCCGCGTGCTGGAAATCGATCCCGTCACGCTGGAAATCGTGTGGCAGATGACGCCGAAAGAAGCCGGATACCTGATGCCGCTTGACGCCAACCGTTTCTATAGCCCGTTCATCAGCGGTATGCAGCGGCTGCCCAACGGCAACACCATGATCACCGAAGGTTCCCACGGCCGCATCTTCGAGGTGACCCCCGAACACGAGCTGGTGTGGGAATACGTGTGCCCCTACTGGGGGACGGCCCTGCCCATGAACATGGTGTACCGTTCCTACCGTCTGCCCTACGAATGGGTGCCGCAGCTTGAAAAGCCCGCCGAATCGCCCATCGAACGCCTCGACGTATCCACGTTCCGCGTGCCCGGCGCCGCCGCCCCGGGCGTGAAGAGCGCCGTAAAGATCAAGGAAGCCAAGGGGTACTTCGGCCTGTCCGCCATGTGCGTGGCTGCCGACATCGAAGAATAAGCGCATTACTAAGGATGGTTGAGGGCGGTTCTGGTTGAGAAAGGCATTTTTCCAATCCGGGCCGCCTTTTTGGTACGCCCCCGTCTTCGGCGGGGGGATCTTTCCGTCCGTTTGGGGGACGGAGCCCTGCTATTTGAGGAAGCGAGGGAAACGCATGAAGAGGCTGTGCTCACTTTGTTTGACGTTGGGGATGCTCTGTGGGGCGGCGGCGACCGCCGGAGCCGTCGAGATCAAGGCCAAAGGCACATGGGAGATTTTGTCCGAATGGAGCAACGTCGCTCCGCTGAACGGGCCGAATGATCGGTTCGCCACCTTGCAGCGCCTGCGTACGCAGGTGGAAATCATTTCTTCGAATGCCCTCAAGGGCGTCGTGTTCTTTGAAATCGGGGACACCAACTGGGGCAAGGCTTCCGAGGGCGGCGCGCTGGGGACCGACGCCAAGAACATCGAAGTCCGCTATTCGTACGTCGACTGGCAGGTTCCGAACACGGATCTGCGCGTCCGCATGGGCCTCCAGCCGATCATCCTCCCCGGATTCGTGGCGTCGGGATTCAGCCCGGTATTCGGTCATGACGTGGCCGGCATCATGTTGTCGCAGAAGTGGTCCGACGAGGTCGGGACGACGTTCTTCTGGGCCCGGCCTTTCAACGGCAACTTCGGCGGCTGGAACGGCAACGGCTCGCAGGCCAACGGGACGCCGCGGGATACCCCCGGCGACGCCATGGACCTGCTCAGCCTGATCGTGCCCATCAAAACGGACGTGATGAAGGTTTCGCCTTGGGGCATGTTCGGCTTTATGGGCACCAAGAGCCTCATGGGGAACATCAAGGGCGGCGATCCGGCGACATGGGCTCCACGGGCCGGTCTGTATCCCATTCTCGGCAGCGGCTACACGTTTGAGACGTTCCCCTTCCGCCGGAATACGGAAACCCACGAAAACGCGTGGTGGCTCGGCATCACCGCCGAAACGAATTATTTTTCGCCGCTCACCGTCGCCGGGGATTTCGCCTATGGCAGTGTGAAGATGGGGGAAATCCCGGGGTATGAGGGCTTTGCCGACGGCCCCGGCACGTTCAAGCTGGATCGTGCGGGCTGGTATGCCGCCGTGCGCGCGGATTACGCCCTTGATTGGGCCACTCCCGGCATCATCGCGTGGTACGGCAGCGGCGACGACGGCAATCCGTACAACGGTTCCGAGCGCCTGCCTCAGTACAACACGCCGTGGGCGGTGAGCGCGCTCGGCTTCGGCGGCGGCTGGACCGATATCGCCACATGGAAGGTGCTCGGGCACAACCCCGGCGGCCTTTGGGGCGTGGTCCTGCATCTCAAGGACATTTCGTTCATGGAAGATCTGAAGCACACCCTGCGCGCCGGATACTACCACGGCACCAACAACTCCGCGATGCCCAAGGCCGCGAACATGGCCTCGTATCCTTCCCGCATCGACGGCCCGTTCGCCTATCTCACCACGTCCGACGACGCGTGGGAATTGAACGCGGACACCCGCTACAAGGTTTATGAAAATCTGGAACTCGCCGTCGAGGCCGCGTATGTGCGCCTCAACCTGGATGAGGGAACGTGGGGAAAGAAGATCGTCAATGAAGTGGATAAGGATTCCTATCGCGTGAGCATTGGACTGAAGTATTCGTTCTAGTGTGTCCCGTTTATGGGGAAAAGGCCGGTGGGGGACTGCCGGCCTTTTTTGTTGGGGCATCGGATTCGATAAAGGGCAATGCGCTAAGGCTGGTTGCCGAGGCACTCTGAACAGAAAGCGTGCCCCTGCGATACGGCGATGCGCCTGACCAACTCCTCGGCCAGCATATGTGACGGCAACCGCCTGAGCGCTTCTTCATCGGCTTTGCGTGTCGTCACTTCAACATCGGTTTCGTAGCGGCTTGGCTCGGGCTGCAGCGTCATAAGGCATGGCCCCTTGCCCGTGAGTATCCACTCCGGATGCACATTTTTTACGCGCATCAAAATGACCAGCCAGCTGGAGGGCATCTTCCCGCGCCGGACGGCAGCGGAAACCGCCGACTGCGGGACGCCGAAAAAGTCGGCCAGATCGGTAGCCGTATGCTTACGGATAACGAGTTTAAGCCGTTCCATTTGAGCGTCGAAAATTTGGTTTTCCATTCGAGCCTCTCGATGGCCGTGTTATGGGTTCGACCTACTATTGATAGTCAAAAGAACTACAATAGTAGGTCGATTTCGTAAAGGGGCATTGTATCTGGGAGGAATGAAAAAGAAATATGATGAGGACAAGCTGGCTAAGACGTTTATGCCCGCAGTGATCCGGCGCTACCGTGATGCGGCGGGGCTCTCTCAGCAGGAACTTGCAGATCGGGTTGGCATTTCTAAAAGCTACATATCCTCTTTGGAGCTTGGTTATCGAGCGCCGAGTTTGAATCTGCTTGTGAAGATTGCTCAGACATTGGAGGTGAAAGCGGGCAAAATGGTCGATGAAATGGTGGAAGATGCCGAAAGGGTTCTTTGACGTTTCGCCGGTGGTTTCATGACGGCTTGGGCTATAACGGCATGAGGCCCGGCCCGGTGTCCGTGAGTATCTATTCCGTGATTACATTAGGGAGGAAGACATGCCGGGATACAGCAAGGAAGACGGTAATATTTTGAAGCAGTTTGGTGCGGCGGTGAAGGCGGGAAGGGATGGACTGGGCATCTCTCAAGAGACGTTGGCGGAAAAGGCAGGTCTACATAGAACGTATGTTGGAGGAGTGGAACAAGGACGCAGAAATGTAAGCCTGTTGAATATCGTAAAGCTCTCTCAAGCTCTTGGTGTGGAGGCAGCAAGTGTTTTTGAACACATGAAAACAATAAAAATATTAAATAACAGTATGTTACATCGTGTAATGTGAATGCGGAATAGATTTCATACGGCAATGGACAACGATAAAACAAAAGTCATCATGGGACTGATTGTAGCGTCGCTTCGCGAAGGGCTTGGCATGAGCCGCTATGCTTTGGCTCAAGAGGCGGGCGTTGACTATTCGTGGCTGCGGCGTTTCGAACAGGGAAAGTCCGGGATCCGGGTGGAAACCCTTATTGGGCTTGCAAAGGGATTGGGGATTCCAGCGGGAACATTGTCGGCGCGATGGAGAAAGCGTTGGAAAATCCCGATACGTGGCTTGAGGAGCACGAGTGGAAAAGGATCTGAGGGGGCGTGAAGAGCGGCGTTGGAGATACGCTGGCAAAGGCGTTTTTTGGGGGGATACAATGAGAAAAGGGAACCTACTTTCGTAGGTTCCCTTGGGGTAATTCTCTTTTATGTGCTGGTCGGGATGAAAGGATTTGAACCTTCGACCCCTTGAACCCCATTCAAGTGCGCTCCCAGACTGCGCTACATCCCGGCACGCAGATGGAGATACCTTTCTCATGCCCCGCTGTCAACAAATTTTCGCGGGAAAAACGATCTTTTTTGTACGCAGTGATGTTTTGGCATTCATTTCGGCAACCTGGGATTGTCCCGCAGTATCGCCTCTGTTCCTACAGGTGGGCGTCGTACCAGTCACCCGCAAGGCGCAAGCCCTGACGGACATCGTATTCGGGCTCATAGCCCAGCAGTGTGCGCGCACGGGTGATGTCCGCCAGAGAATGGCGTACGTCTCCCGCCCGGAAATCACGGTAGGCCGGTTTGGCTTCCGCCGCTTCGGGCTTGTGGCGGACGACCTCGTCACGGATAAGCCCGAAAAGCTCGTTGAGCGTGGTCCGCTGGCCGAAGGCCACATTGTAGACGAGGTCCCGGGCGTCTTCCGCAGCATAGGATGCCAGCAGGTTCGCCTGCACCACATTGTCGATATAGCAGAAATCACGGGACGTTTCGCCGTCCCCGTTGACGTATACGGTATCCCCCTTCGTCAGGGCGGCGAACCATTGAGGTATTACCGCCGCATACGCGCCGTACGGGTCCTGACGCTGGCCGAACACGTTGAAGTAGCGCAGGCCGATGGTCTTGAAGCCATAACTGCGCGCGAAAACCTCGGCGTAGAGCTCGTTCACGTACTTGGTCACGGCGTAGGGCGAGAGGGGCTTGCCGATGCGGTCTTCCTGTTTGGGCAGGTTGGGCTCGTCGCCGTAGGTGGAGCTCGAAGCCGCATAGACGAAACTCTTCACCCCGCAATCGCGGGCCGCGACGAGCATGTTGAGGAACCCGTCAATGTTGCAGCCGTTGGTCATGATCGGGTTTTCGATGGAGCGGGGCACAGAGCCGAGCGCCGCTTCGTGCAGGACGTGCTCGACGCCCTGGCAGGCCTGAAGGCAGGTTTCGACGTCGCGGATGTCTCCTTCTATGAAACGGAACCGCTCCCATTGCTCCGGGGTGACCAGTTCTCGTACCATGTCCAGATTGTGCTGATACCCGGTGAGGAAGTTGTCGAGGCCCACGACGCGCTGCCCGTGTGACAGCAACGTCTGCAACAGGTTGGAACCTATGAAGCCCGCCACGCCGGTGACGAGCCATGTGCTCGGTTCTTGTTCGATCCGCTGAAGAAGTTCGGTGTAGTTGGACATCAATGGCTCCAAAGAAAAGGGTTCGGGGCATGACTCCCCTGAAGCCGGAAGTGTAGCCGCGCCGCCCTCCACTGTAAAGTATGGTCCTCCGCCGGTATTTTGTCTTTCAGGGCACTCCGTGATAGGCTTCCTACGTTCATGGTTTCTTTTGAGAGGTTTCATTTCCTTTTTGCCCACTCTATGAGGACGGCTGTGAGTACGTATCAAACTTTTTCCACTGACGAGAAACCGCTTTCCATCTTGGATGTACGGGATGCCAAAAACCGGCGGAAGCTGGCTATGGTCACCGCGTACGATACGCCGTCGGCCCGTATTGTGGATCGGGCCGGGGTCGATATGGTGCTGGTGGGCGATTCCCTCGGTATGGTCATGCTCGGGCGCAAAGACACCCTGTCGGTCACCTTGGACGAAATGATCCATCATTGCCGCGCGGTTGTGCAGGGAATACATCACGCCCTCGTCGTTGCGGACATGCCGTTTATGACGTATGAACCCGGGTCTGATACAGCTCTTTCCAACGCGGCGCGCCTTGTCCGGGAAAGCGGCGTCAGGGCCGTAAAGCTCGAAGGCGCTTTCCTGCCTCAGATCCGCGCGCTGGTGGGCGCGGGCATACCCGTCATGGGGCATATCGGCCTGACGCCTCAGCGGTCCGCGCAGCTTGGCGGCTTCAAGGTGCAGGGCAAGCGCGCCGAAGCAGCACGGCAGTTGCTTGATGAGGCGGCGGCGCTCGAAGACGCCGGGTGTTTCGCCATTGTGCTTGAGGCCATTCCCGCGCCTCTCGCGGCGGCGATTACGGCCCGGGTTTCCGTTCCCACCATCGGCATAGGGGCGGGGGCCGACTGCGACGGTCAGGTGCTCGTCCTGCATGACATGCTCGGGCTGTACAGCGAGTTTACGCCGCGTTTCGTCAAGCGGTATGCGGAACTGGGTACCCTGATGGAGCAGGCCGTGCGGGATTATGCCGAAGAGGTCCGCAGCGGGGCGTTCCCCACTCCGGCTCACAGCTTCAGTATGGATGAGGAAGAGCGCGCCCGGTTGGAAGATCGGCTGCGCGAAACCGAGTAACAGTTTTCTCCCTGTTATGGAGATGGAAAAGACGATGCAGATCATTCATTCTCCGGAAGCGTTGCATTCCGTGTGTGCCGAGTGGCGGCGTCAGGGGCTGAAAACGGCCCTTGTGCCCACGATGGGGTATTACCACGCCGGGCACGCCAGCCTGATTTCCTATGCCCGCTCGGTGGCCGACAAGGTGATCGTCAGCCTTTTCGTCAATCCGACGCAGTTCGGCCCCAACGAGGATCTGGAAGCGTACCCGCGCGATTTTGAGAAAGACTCCGCGCTGGTCCGCGAGCTGGGCGGGGACGTACTCTATGCCCCCGAGCCGGAAAACATGTACGCGCCCGATCACGCCACATGGGTGGAAGTGCCCGCACTTGCCAACACCTTGTGCGGCCTCAGCCGCCCCATCCACTTCCGGGGCGTGTGCACGGTGGTCTTGAAACTGTTCATGCTGGCCCAGCCCAGCCTTGCCGTATTCGGCGAGAAGGATTGGCAGCAGCTCGCCATCATCAAGAAAATGGTTTCCGATCTGAATGTGCCTGTGGAAGTCGTCGGGCGGCCCATCGTGCGTGAAGCCGACGGGCTGGCCCTCAGCTCCCGCAATGTTTACCTGACGCCCGAAGAGCGCGCCCAAGCCCCGCAGATCCGCAAGTCGCTCGAAATGGCCGCCGGTCTCGCCGCCGGGGGGGAACGCGACGCCGCCAGAATCATTGAGGCCGTCCGTGGCTATCTGGCCGAGCATCTCCCTACAGGTGAGGAGGATTACATCTCCATCGTCGATCCCGCCGTCCTGACCAAGGTAGATCGTATCGAGGACATGGCTCTGTGCGCGCTTGCCATTCGTCTTGGCAAGGCGAGGCTGATTGACAATATTTTGTTGAAGGTTGGGGAGTGAAGATGAATCGGGGGAGGGGAGAGGAAACCTTTCTTCAGAAAGGTTTCCTCTCCCCTCCCCCAATTCATCCTCATAAGGAGTCCCACATGCTGCGAGTTCTGGTGGCGGACGACGATCCGGGGATCGTGAGGACGCTGATGCTTGGCCTGAAAATGATGGGCTGCCAGCCCGTGGGCGTGGAGAGCGCGGAAGCCGCGATCAAGGCGCTGGAAGACAAGAGCGCGGACCTGCTGCTGACGGACATGCGCATGGAAGGCATGTCCGGGGTAGATCTTGTGCGGGATGCACATGCGCGCTGGCCTGAGATGATCTGCGTGGTCATGACCGCCTTCGCCTCGTACGAAAACGCCGTGTCCGCCATCAAGGCCGGGGCCTACGATTATTTGCCGAAACCGTTCACCACCGAACAGTTGGAGCACCTCATCCGCAAGGTGGAGATGCTGGTGGACCTCCAGCGGGAAAACTCGCGCTTGCGGGCCGGGTCCGGTGACTGGTTCGACGGGCTGACTTCACCGAAATGCCAGGCTCTCCAGTCCGTTGTGGAGCGGATCGCGCCGAGCGATGCCACAGTGCTCCTGTCCGGCGAGACGGGATCGGGCAAGACCGAGCTGGCTCGGTCCATCCATAGAAGATCGGCACGTGCGGACAAGCCGTTTGTGGAAGTAACCTGCACGGCGATCGCGGAAAACCTTTTCGAATCCGAAGTGTTTGGGCACGTGCGGGGGGCTTTTACCGGAGCGGTGCGCGATAAGGCGGGCAAATTCGAGCTGGCGGACGGCGGCACCCTGTTCCTTGACGAAATCGGGGAACTGTCGGCTACGGCGCAGTCCAAGCTGCTGCGTTTCCTTGAAGATAAGGTCATCGAACGGGTTGGGGACAATAAGCCCATCCGGCTGGATGTGCGCATCATTGCCGCGACGAACCGGGATCTTGCCGCTATGATGAAGTCCGGGACGTTCCGCGAAGATCTGTACTACAGGCTGAACGTATTCGAGTGTACGGTTCCGCCGCTGCGAGAACGGCCCGAGGACATCGAGCCCCTCGCCGCAAAGCTGCTGCGCTCTGCTTCCGCCAAATACGGCACGCCGCCCACCCTGTCGCAGGCCGCACGCCAGGCGCTGCTGCGGTACGGTTGGCCCGGCAACGTCCGGGAACTGCGGAACGTCATGGAACGGGTCGCGCTGCTCGCCGCCGGACGTGAAGTGACGCTGGCGGATTTGCCGCCCGCGCTGAGCGCCGGGGAAGGGGTGCGGTCCGGTCCGGATGAGGAGCCGCATATCCTGACCCTGCGTGAGCTGGAAGCGGAACACATCCGGCGAGTGCTCGGGCTCGGCGTCAGCATGGAACGGGCCGCCGAACTGCTCGGAATCAACACGGTGACGCTCTGGCGCAAACGTAAGGAACTCGGAGCCTAACGGGCTTCCTCTTTGGGACGGAAGGCCGTACGAAGGAGGCATCTTCCCGGCCCGGCGTCGCAAGCGGGGAAGAGAAGGCCGGAAGGGAGGTTGCTATGGGGTTTATCGCCGGGGACAGCGTGTTGGATGCCGCGTACGGGTACGGCATGGTCTGCGATGTGATCAGGAATCCTGACGAAACGTATCCCGTGATCTGCCGGTTCTGGCAGAATGGGCGGCCTGTGGAAATTTCGTATACGCGGGACGGGTTCAACGACGTTTCCGATATGATCCCTTCGCTTGTCCATGCGGGAACCGGTGCCGCGAAAGGGAAGCCCGTGCGCTTGTCCTTTGAGGATTTCGACGAGGAATACAGGAAACTGTTCGGCGGCGCCGGGCAGAAGAAACCTTGAGCGGATGCTTCAGAGTACGGTGCTTCATGAAATGATGAAAAGGATGCCCTTTCGGTTTACCGGGAGGGCATTTTTATGGACTTGCAGATGGTTGGGGAAGGGCAGGGGGCTCTCATGGGGAGCGGCTGGATGTTGAAGGGCAATGGCGGAGAGTTCCTGAGCTGTTTATCCCGGCTGAACTGGGATATCGGGAGCAAAACAAGGCGATTGCTTGTGTAAAAAAAGATTTTATCAAAAACAATTCCTATTACTATTGACTTCATGCATGATTTGTTCAAAAATCCGCAAACAGGAGTAGAGGAAGCGTTCGCATTATCGTTTTATAACAAGAGAGGGCAAGATGAGAACCCGTTCCGCTTTGCTGGTGGCCAGCTGCGTTTTGGCCGCCTCCGTCGTGACAGGAGGAGCGTTGAACGAGAGCGTTGGCGCCGACAAGGGGATTCCCCCGAACCACCCTCAGCTGACGAAGTTTTCCAAGGTTTCCGACATAGTGATGGACAAGTGCATGGCTTGCCATTCACGGAATTATGATTTGCCGTTCTATGCTAAAATTCCGGGGATCAAGGAAATCATCGAAAAGGATTTCAACGACGGCCTTCGGGCGATGGACTTGAATCTGGAACTGGTCGAAGCCGCGAAGGACAAGCCGATCGGCGAAGCGACGCTTGCCAAGATGGAATGGGTTATCGTCAACGAAACCATGCCGCCCGCGAAGTTTACCGCCGTGCACTGGGGCAGCCGTGTGTCGTCTGAAGACAGGGCCGCCATCCTCGATTGGGTGAAGGCCTCGCGTGCCGCCCACTATGCCACCGGGCTGGCGGCTCCGCGTCATGCCGATGAACCGCTGCAGCCGTTGCCGGACGCGCTCCCCGTCAATGCCGCCAAGGTGGCGCTCGGTGAAAAGCTGTTCGTCGACAAGCGGTTGTCCGGAGACAATACCGTCGCCTGCGTAACCTGTCATGATTTTTCGAAGGCCGGTACGGACAACAAGCGCTTCGCGGAAGGTATCCGCGGGCAGTTCGGCGACATCAACGCGCCGACCATGTTCAACGCCGCGTTCAACACCAAGCAGTTCTGGAACGGACGGGCCGCGGACCTTCAGGAGCAGGCCGGCGGGCCTCCCATGAACCCCATTGAGATGGGCAGCAAGGACTGGGATGAAATCTGCGCCAAGCTCGCGCAGGACCCCGAACTGACCGCCGCCTTTACCGCAGTCTATCCCGACGGCTGGAACGGCAAGAACGTTACCGATGCCATTGCCGAATATGAAAAGACGCTCATCACGCCGAACAGCCGCTTTGACAAGTGGCTGAAGGGGGACGACAAGGCGTTGACCGCGCAGGAAATCGAAGGCTATCAACGCTTCAAGATGTACCGTTGCTCAAGCTGTCACGTCGGCAAGTCCGTGGGCGGGCAGTCCTTCGAATACATGGATCTCAAGAAGGCGTACTTTGGGGATCGCGGCAACCCGCTCGGCTCCGACGAAGGGCTCAAGGGTTTTACCGGCAAGGTTGAAGATCTGCACCGCTTCAAGGTCCCGAACCTGCGCAACGTCGAACTGACGGCTCCGTATCTTCATGACGGCACCGTAACGACGCTGGACGAGGCCGTACGCATCATGGGCGTGTATCTCTCCGGCATGGACATCCCCAAGGGCGATCGAGATCTCATCGTTGGGTTCCTGCGGACTCTGACGGGCGAATGGAACGGTAAGCCGCTGGCAGGGGAAGCCGTAAAGAACTAGTTGTCCGTAAACGAATAAAGGGCGGCATCGGAAATCCCGGTGCCGCTTTTTTTGATCCTGTCAAAACCTGGGGAAGCTCCATTTCTGGAGCATTTCTTTTGAGAGTGGAGAAAGAAGCCTCAGCGCCGGCACTAAGATTGCGAAAGGGAAATAAGGGATCGTGTAACAACTTTACAGAATGGATACCCTCCGGATTGTTTTCGGGAAAATATGTTCCCGCCGTTCGTTGCAATACGGATCTTCTTGAATGCATTGGAGATACTTTGGGGAACAAGATGTTCGGGTCCCGCATTATGGTACGGAATAAGATGAAAAAACGATTCTTGTGCACGCAGGGTGGTGCGTGGAAAGCCAAACAGGGGAAAAGCGGCTTTTGAAGAAGTTATTGCCGTTTCAGAAGAAGATTTGTATCCGTAATGCTGCTTTTTGTATGAAACCGGACAAACGTTTCCGCGGCTCTAAAAGTAAGATTGCGCAACAGGTTTTCTGGCTTGGACAACTTCTGATAAACGGAATGCCGGCCTCTTGCTCCGCACTCTATTTTTTATTGCAATCAGGCAAAAAATATCTCCCTATGGCCTGACGGTCTATACAAGTCGATAAAAGTCGATTACATTGCTAGGCAATCTACTCGGAGGTGAATGCATGATAAGTGACGCCGAACTGCTGAAGTTGGTTATGGAAAGATATCCCGAACAGCCTACTCCGTTTATCATCGAACAATTTACCGTTCTCAAGGCCGGGCTTATTCAGGCCAATAATAAGCTGGCCGCAATGGATATGGAAGAACCTGTCTGCGAACAAGTGATCATCGAAGAACCCATGCCGGAAGCTGCTGAGGCCGCCCCTAGCGCCGCGCCGAAGAAGAAGTTCACCAAGCGCAGCCTTGTTGTCCGCCCTGAAGAAGCCATTGGGGACGATGTTGTTCAGTGTTGCCTCTGCGGCCGGGGATTTCAGAATCTGACGGCGAAGCACCTTCTGTCCCACGGGATTTCCGTGGATGAATACAAGAAGCTGTGCGGATACGTACCGGAGCAGAAGCTTATCTGCAAAAATCTGCTGGAAAAACTGCAGGAAAACGTGCAGAAGGCCCAGCGGTCCAGAGAGCAGAAGCTGTCCGGCGAACACCTGAAATAAGCGAAGGCGGGGCATCCGGTTCGGATGCCCCGTTTCGTGGCGTATGCTTGGGTGGGGAGGCCGGAAAGAGGGGTGGACCTTCCGCCGTCGGGAGTGGTATTGCACTTGTACGGGCCGCTCCCTTGCGGGATGCCCGTTTGGTTTGTGTGCCGTTCGTTGCCCCTGACTTCAACAAACGATTTTTCTGATGCTGGAAACATTGTCCCCGCAAGAGGCCATGACGCTCTTCCGCAATGGCGGCGCCTTTTTTGTGGATGTCCGTACTGAAAAGGAATTTCTCAAACGGGCGATTCCCGGCTGCCCGCTTGTTCCCCTCGACAAACTGGAACGTGAGGGCGGGCTGGACAGCCGTTTTTCCGGCAAGCCGGTCGTCTTTTTTTGCCGCTCGGGAAGCAGGACGCAGAATAAGGCCGAGCTCCTGGAAAGAAGCGCCTCGGGCAAGGCGTATCAGCTTGGGGGCGGGATTCTCGCCTGGGAACAGGCGGGATTTCCGGTTTGGAGCATACGCGAGCTGCTGCCCTGTTTTGCGCAGGAACCGGCTTTTATCTCCGGGGTTCTTGCCTGACTCCTGTATTTTATCTGAGCCTTGCCCCTTCCGCCCTCCTTTTTCTATTGGAACGGGGGGCTTTTTTATGCCTTTCCTCCGTGGAAATAGCCCAAAAAGGCTGGCAGCGCTTGACCGAAAACAGGAAATGTTCTCAAATGTCGGCAGGGGCCGAGAGTGCCGCCCGCTTCATGTTGCTCCTCTTCCGGCGTTTGTCATGGTGAGTGTAATATGTTGTTACTATGGATTATTGTTTGAAAAGAGTGAGTCCATCGCATCCACAAGAAAATCCGGAAGTTCGTGAGTACGGGTTTGGAGCACGGTTTCGGCATCCGGTGGGAGTGGCTGCAATGAGCGTACTGGTGGAGAGGATTCTTCCCACCGCATAGAGAGGGCAATGAGTATGGCGGAATGCAAGCAAGCCGTGTTGGTTGAGAAAGAAACGGCGCACCGGGATTGCCTCACGGGATGCTACGATAGGATGACGATTCAGCATCTGGTAGATCTGTGTTTTTTGAAAAGCGACGTGCGCCAGTCCCATGCGATGTTTGTTATTGATGTGGATAACTTTAAAAGGGTCAACGATACGTGGGGGCGGGAGTTCGGGGACATTGTGCTGAACGATGTCGCGGCTGTCCTGCGGCGGATATTCCGGCGTTCGGACTATATCGGCAGGATCGGTGACGATGAATTTCTTGTCCTGCTCCGGGATGTGGAGCCGGAACGCCTGTCGGAGAAAAAGGCGCAGGAATTTTATACGGCCCTCGGCACGCTGTTTTCCGCCCGTGGCGATGAGCGCTATAAACCGACGTGTAGTGTCGGCATAGCCCGATATCCAATGGACGGGACTCTCTTCGAGACCGTGTTTCAGAGTGCCGACGCCGCACTGCATGAGGCCAAGCGGCTTGGGCTGAACCGGGTGGCCTTTGCTCCCGGCTGTGAGGGAAGGAAGCGTTAGGAGGCGGAGAGGAAGGGGCCAAGGAGCCTTTCATCCCATTCTGTCTGGTGGACATTGCCCCCAGACTCCTTTCTCGCAGCAATCCCCAATCGTTGAAAGGCCGTGAGCCGGGGAGGTTCCGGCTATAGGCAAGATGAAAAAACGCCCGGTTCTTCGTTACGGAAGAGCCGGGCGGCTGTTTTATAGGGGGATGCGCGGAGGGAAGCTGTGGTGCCGCCTCCAAAAGCGGGGGGGATGGATGTTACCCCTTGGAAACGACGATACCCTGTTTGGCGGCCCAAAGGTTGACGTCCTCCTTACGGATGGCGGCGGCCATCATGCCGGGGAACAGGTCTGGAGTACAGGCGAAGGACGGGATGCCGAGGCCGGCGAGTTTGGCGGCGAGGGCCTTGTCGTAGAATGGCGTGCCTTCATTGCTCAGGGCGAGAAGGGTGATGACCTGTACGCCGGACTGTACAAGCTCGTTGGCGCGTTGGAGCAGGTTCTTTTCCACGCCGCCTTCGTAGAGGTCGGAAATGAGCACAAGGATGGTGTTGCGCGGATCGCGGATCAACGACTGGCAGTAGCCCACCGCGCGGTTGATGTCCGTGCCGCCGCCGAGCTGGACGCCGAACAGGAGATCGACGGGATCGTCAAGCTGCTCGGTCATGTCCACCACGGCGGTGTCGAACACGACGAGATGGGTTTTCACGGCGGGCATGGAGGCCATGACCGCGCCGAAGATGCTGGAGTAGACGACCGACGACGCCATCGAGCCGCTCTGGTCGATGCAGAGGATGATTTCCCGCTGGACGCGCTGCGATTTGCGGCCATAGCCGATCAGCGTTTCCGGAACGATGGTTTTGTATTCCTGTTGCCAATGTTTGAGGTTCGCCCGGATCGTACGGTTCCAGTCGATCTCGGCATGGCGGGGGCGCCGGTTGCGCACAGCCCGGTTCAGCGCGCCGCTGACCGCCGTGCGCATGGGCTCCTCAAGCTGCTTCATGAGCGCGTCCACAACCTTGCGGACGACCAGCCGGGCCGTTTCCTTGGTCTTTTCGGGGATGATGCCCCGCAGCGACATGAGCGTGGACACGAGGTTCACGTCGGGCTGTACGCTTTCGAGCATTTCCGGCTGGAGCAGCATACTGTGCAGGTTGAGGCGCTCGAAGGCGTCCTTTTGCATGACTTGCACCACTGAAGACGGGAAAAAACGCCGGATGTCCCCGAGCCAGCGGGCCACGCGCGGCGACGAGGCTCCGCTGCCGCCCCGCAGGCTGTGCCTGCTGTCCGCTTCGTACAGCGCCGCCAGCGCTTCGTCCATCTGCCGGTCTTCGGGGCTCAGCCCGGCAAGGCCGCAGCTCGCCTGAGCCTCTTCGCCGAGCACCAGCCGCCAACGCCGCAAGCGTTCCCCTTCAGCCGTATCCATCATCAACTCCTGCTCGCCCATTGGAGCCGCCGTAAGCCCGGCGTCATCCGTTGAGCGTGTTAGCCTTTGAATCATTTTGATTTTATGTCCTATGACATTCCATGTCTTTGGGGAAGCGTCATTCGGAAGCCAACGCCCTCCATCCGTTTATGCCTGTGCCGTGAGGCCGAGCACGCGCCGCAGCAACGGGACGGGCAGGGCCGCGCGTTCCGCATCCCAACGGGTTTCGGCCTGTTTCTGCATCGGTTTCCCGGCGGCTCGTTTGGCGCGTTCGCCGAGCTGACGGCGCTCGGGAGCGGAAAAGCCCGAGAATGTCCGGCGCAACATGGGAAGGATGTTGGTAAAATGCGTTTCATTCAGGCCGTCCAGCCAGTTGGCGAGCACACCCCACAGGGCGTCGTCATGCAGTAGCACCAACGCGCTTTGGTTCAGGAATCCCTCGATCCATGCTGAGGCCGAGGCGGGCGCGGCCGCCGCCGACAGGGAAAGGCTCATCAGCCGGGCGGCTTCTTCCACGGGGAGGCGCTGCTCGTCGAACAGCAGGCGGACGGCCATGCCCCGCAGCAGCTCGTGGGCCGTCCCGTCGCGCAGGGCCGTCTGATGCAGGGCGGACAGCCAGCTTTCCCAGCGATCTTCGTCTCCGAGAAGCCGGACGGCGTTGTGCGCCGCGATGATGCGGTCACGCATGGCGGCGGCGCTTTCGTCGTCCAGCGAGGTGCAGGCCCCCGGCAATCCGATGGATGCACGGGGGATCAAGCCTTCAAGAACGCGGGCGACCATCCCGGCGTCAGTTTGGCGCACGTTGCCGTAGCGGGCAATGGCCGCCAATGGCGGGATGGCTTCCAGCAGCTGGCCGACGTCGTTGGCTGTGGCGGCCTTTTCTTCCAGCATACGGGTGGCGTGCCCCACGGCGTCCGGCAGATCGGCGAACAGGATGTCGTTCACCAGTTCCGCCAATCGGAGCAAGTCCGCTTCACCGGACAGCTCCACGGCCTTCGCGGTGGCGGCTTCAAAGATGGTGTTTCCCCAGCGGCTGGCGGCGATCACCGCAATGGAGAGCTCGGGCGCCCATTGCATCTCCCAAAGTTCATGGAACGTCCCTTTGGCGTTCCGGCTGCCTCCCGGCGTGGCCCAGCCGATTTCCAACAGCCGCAGGCGGTGCAGGAGGTGGCTGCGCGCCAGATCGTTGGCTTGGCGCAGATCGAGATCCAATACCTTCCGCGCGGCTTCGGGCTTCAGGCGCAGGCTTTTCTGCTGCTGTTCCAGATCCCGCTGGAGCGGGACGGTGGGCGCGGTTTCGGGAATCGTCCCCAATTTGTCGCCCACGATAAGCTGACGCTCGATGAGGCGCAGCGGCGCGGAGTCGCCCATGCAGACCGTGGTTTGCAGCGCTTCGTAAAGCTCCGGCAAGCCGGGGCGGGGGCGCTCGCGCAGGGCGGCCAACGACGTGGCGAGACGCGAGGCTTCGATGATGTGGGCGGACGAGCAGTCCATGTCCTGTTCGCGGAACAGGCGGGCGGCGTGGGTCAGCCAGCCTATGGCCCGATCGCCCTTGCCGCTGCGCCAGAGGTGCTCATACCACGCGGGAGAGGTCACGCCCGCGCCGTAACCGCTCCGGCTGCTCAGATTGGCATAGGTCCACGGCGTCCATGTCGCCGCGACCTTCATTTTGGGCAGGCCCTTGAGCAGCTCGTTGTCCTGCTTGGCTGGCGTTTCCGCTTCAAGCGCGGGCACATGCCACGCGCCGCAGATCACGGCGATACGCTGGAAGCCTTCCTTTTTCGCCTGCCGCAGCGTTTTGCGCATGTACGCTTCGCGCAGGGCTTCCCGCCGCGTCTCCCGTTCGCCGCGTTCGCGTCTGGGCGCTTCGGCCCGCAGCGCGGTCATGGCTTCACGGATGGCGTCGAACAGCTCTAGGCCGTCGATGCGCTCCTCGACCATGTGGTTCCACCACGCCTCGCCGTCGCCGTATCCGGCGGCGCGTCCGAGCCAGTCGAGCGGATCGCCGTAAACGTCCTCCTGAGCAGACGCCTCACCCCCGGCGTTTCCGTCCGTATCGCCCGTATCGCCGCCTTCAGGCTGTTCGGGGGCAAGGGTGGCGGTGTTTTCAGGTGCCTGCGCGCCTGAAGCGGGGGCTTCCGTGCCTTCGGCGGCGTCCGTTTTTGTACGTCCTTCCGCGTCTCTCAGCGCTTCCTCCTTAGCCCTGCATTCGTCTTCAAAGGCCTTGTCCAGCCCGAATTGATGGGCGATGGGCAGATCCATGAAGCGCACCGGAAGGGATTGGCCCAAGCCGTACCGCAAGGCCCGCCATTCCGGGGAGAACTCGGCGAAAGGATAGAAGACGGCGCGGCGGGAATCGTCGGGAGCGTACACGAGCAAGGCCACCGGGGGGCACATCCCCGATTCGAGCACGAACGGCAGCACGGATTCCCCATCCGGCGGCCCTTCGATCAACAGGCAGTCGGGCTGCATTGCTTCCAGAGCCCGCAACAGGCTGCGGGCGCACCCCGGCCCGTGGTGGCGGATGCCGAAAAGTCGAACGGTCTGATCAGGCATGGCGAAGCCTTTTGTAAACTGTTGGGGAAGAGTGCCCGCCGAAGGAAGGGGGCTTTCCAGAAAGCCTTTTTCCCCGAATCGACATGCGGGCGTGCGCCCTTCTTCTTGCAACAACTGTGGGGCGGCGTTTGCTCCGTTTGCCCCCAGATGGGTGCACCCTGAGAAACCGGGCATACGGAAACCCTGTTTTCCGGCGGCATACGCATGGCTGAAACGGAAACGGCGCGGACATGGGCCGATTTCCCAGCCCCACCGTGCCCCACCAGCTCCCTTTGCGCCGCCTCCCCACCGGCCGGAGTTTTTGCGGGTAGGGGGTACGGGAGAGGGAGCTTTCTACAAAAAGCACCCTCCCCCGATTCCTTCCCTAATCCACTTCGCGGCAGGCGCGATAGAGATCCTTCCAGTCGGAGCGTTCCTTGACCACTGTTTCGAGGTACTCGCGCCAGACGAGATCGTCCTGCACGGGATCCTTGACCACCGCGCCCACGAGGCTCGCGGCGACGTCGCGGGCGTGCAGCACGCCGTCCCCGAAGTGCGCGGCAAGCGCCATGCCGCTGTTGAGCACGGAGATGGCCTCCGCCGTGCTCATCGTGCCGGTGGGCGACTTGAGCTTGGTCTTGCCGTCTTCGGTCTGCCCGTTCCGCAGCTCGCGGAAGATCTGCACCACGCGGCGCACTTCATGCATCGCCGGGGGCTCGGCGGGAAGCTCCAGCGCGCGGCCCATTTCGGAGACGCGCTTGGACACGATGCTGATTTCCTCTTCCTCCGTGGCGGGCACGGGCAGGATGACCGTGTTGAAGCGCCGTTTGAGTGCGGAGGACAGTTCGTTGACGCCCTTGTCGCGGTTGTTCGCCGTGGCGATGAGGTTGAAGCCGCGCACGGCCTGCACTTCGTCGTTGAGCTCGGGGATGGGGAGGGTCTTTTCGGACAGGATGGTGATCAGCGTATCCTGCACGTCGGCGGGGATGCGGGTCAGTTCCTCCACGCGGGCGATGCGGCCCTCGGACATGGCGCGCATGAGCGGGCTTTCGACCAGCGCGGCGCGGGACGGCCCTTTGGAGAGCAGTTCCGCATAGTTCCAGCCATACCGCATCTGTTCTTCGCTGGTGCCCGCCGTACCTTGGATGATGCGCGTGGAGTCGCCGCTGATGGCCGCCGCCAAATGCTCGGACACCCACGATTTCGCCGTTCCCGGAACCCCGTACAGCAGGAGCGCCCGATCCGTCGCCAGCGTAGCGACCGCCGTTTCGATGATGCGGCGGTTCCCGATATACTTGGCGGACACCGTAAAGCCGTTGTCCAGTTCGCCGCCGAGCAGGTAGGTGCAGACGGCCCACGGGGAAAGCTCCCAGTTGGCGGGACGCTGGCGGGCGTCGGATTTTTTGAGTTCTTCCAGTTCCTCGGCGAACTGTTGTTCGGCGTGGTGCCGCAGCTTGTTTTCGTTGGTAGCCGTGCTCATGGTTTTCTCTCAGGCAAAGTATTGGTGAAGGGCCTTGCGGGTCCTTATGGCCGTGGTCAGAAAGTCGTACCCGGATCGGCAGAAGGGGGCCCCGTTTTCTCCGTGGGGCCAGCCCTCAAGCAGATCATCCAGCAAGGAAACCGGGATCAGCCAAAAGGTGGCCTCGATGATGTGCCCCAGCGCGATGGAGGTCTGGTAGCTTATTTGGCCGATGCCGTCGGAATGGTCCGCCCAGAAGCGGATCCGCCGGACGAGGGAGTGTCCGCCTTCAAGGGAAAAGGTTGCATCCCCCTCCCATTCGGATGCGGCGAACTGTCCGAACTGCATCACCTGTTTATAGTGTTGCTGTGCGAACGTGGCCCCGCCGCCCGCGGAGCCGGGGCAGGGGAAGCGTTCAAGAAGGGCCGCCTCACGCTCGGGGGGCGGCAGAAGGCCGATGAATGCGAAGGCGCTGAACCGGCCCTTGCCCACGGAAACCTCAATCTGTTCCTTGAACACATGGGCGAGCAGGGCGGAGGCCCATGCCGCATGGCGCTCACGGAGGGCGGCCTCCAGCCAGCTGCGGAGCAACACGTTTCGCCAGTCGGTTTTCTGCGCCCAGTCGATGAGGGCTTCGGGCGACAGGCCGGTATGCGCCTCCCACCACGCCAGCGGTACGCAGCGCCCTATCTGATAGAGCCACCAGGCGCGCGGGCCGAATTCCTCGTACTGCGGCTTTTTTTCTTCCAGCAAGTCCTTTTTCCACTCGGGATCGAAGGATTCCGGGGGCTCGACGGCCGGGAGCGGCGCGGAGAAGGCTGAGGCGATACGCCCGATGAGCCCTCCCCTGGCCTCCGGGACGACGATGCAGGCGGCAAGGCGTTCGCCCATGCGCCGGACATAGCCGCTTTCCGGCAGGCGGACGAGCAGGGAGGCGGCGGCTTGACGCACTTCCTTGCTGCGATCCTTTTCCAGCAGGGTTTCGAGAAAGGCTTCGTCCGCCGCGCTCAGGCCTTCGCCGAGGCACCCGGTAAAGGCGGCGCGTTCGCGGGCATCGAAGGACGCTGAGGCCGTTTCAAAGCGTTCACGGGCCTTGGCGGGATCCTGCGCGCGCAGGGACTTGAGATAGGCTTCGCGCTGCATGAGCGTGCCGTTGTCCCATACTTCGGGATCAAGCTCGTTTTCGGCATTGGTGGCGAAGAGGTTCCATGCGGCGTTCCGTCCGCCGAGCCAGCGGCCGCGTTCCCCGGCGATCAGGGCGATGGGCCCGCGCAGGGACGGCGTGCGGCGCCCAAGCTCCAGCGCCTGCGGGAGCAGCGCCGGAGGGAGCACTTTCCCTGCGCCGAGCATGAGCCTGAAGGCTTCAAGGCGCATACGGTCGGAGCCGCTGGAAAGGACTTGGCGCAATACGTCGATGACGGCGGCCTTGTCGACGGACGTGCGGGGTTCCGGCGGGCAGGGCTCGGGGAGGGCGGAGTCGGCGCGGGGCGGCTGGTACCCCGCCAGCCCGCAGACGGCCTGCACCCCGGCGGCACGGAGCAGCCTGAGCGCTTCGGCGTTTTCGGAGCCGTCCCGCGTGGCGGCGATGGCTTGCGTGAGCCGTCCGGGTTCGCTGTCGTCGGCGGGAAGTTCGGGCGGGCGCTTATCCGTGCCGAGCAGCGCCTGCATGGTCAGGAAGGGCATGTTCATGGGCGGGCTCCTTCTCGCCACAGCGGGGAACCGGACGTTCCGGGCTCCCACGCGCTTAGGGGCTGAAACCGGGCTCCGTCCCATTCGCCCCAGACGCTCAGGGGGCGTCCGCCGCCTTGCGTGAGCAATTCCCAGCCGTCGTTGTCGGTTATGGAGAGCGGGAGGCGGTCGCCTGCATCCGTCTGCAGGAACCACGAATCATCGGAGCGGCAAGGGACGCCGTCGCTGACCATGAGGGGCAGGGGCCATTGCCACGGCTGTGCGGCGATGGCTTTGGCCATGCCTTCCAGCGCTTCGCGGAGGGAAACCGTAGGGATGGGAGCCGTTTTGGCCCGGACGGGATCGCCCGTGGCGATGGCCCGCAGGGGAACCGCGCCCGGATAGAAGGCCAGCGTCATATCCGCAAGGCTGCCGACGACGAAGCTTTGCTCGAAGTGCTTGCCGCCGTGCGAGAAATCCAGCAGCAGGGCCGTGCGCCCGCTGTTCTGCCCGCGCAGCCAGACGCGCCGCCGCCAGAGCCTGTTTTCTTCGGCATAGCCCACGCCGAGCACCAACCAGAGATCGCTCAGGCGTTCCCCGGTGGCGAGCACTTCGTCCTTATCCGGGGACAGGCCGAGGGCGGCACGGACATCCGCCTGTTCCTCCGGGGACAGTGCGTCAAGGTGGCGGAAGGCGTCGATGAGGAGCTGCAGCTGCCCAAACTGGGCCAGCACCACGCCGGGCCAGTCCTCCCCGGAGGACGTGACGCCTTGCAGGTTCCGCAACCGCGCGGCGATGCCGGGAAGCTGCGCGTCGACCATGCGCGCGGCGGCTTCCTCCTGCCAGGCGGGAGTCCCGGAGAGCTGCCCGAGGCCGTGGCGTATGAGGTCGCACATCCAGCGCTCCAGATCGTCCAGGCCGGCAGCCATGCGTTTGAGGCGGGACGCCTCGCGCTTGGCTGCGGCGGCGGGATCGGCGGGCTGGCCCTTGTTTTCCTGCTTTTGCTCCTGACGCGCGGCGCGTTTTTCGCGTGCGTCAAGCCATTCCTTTACCCAATCGGGCGCTTCGCCCTGCGTAAAGGCGGCCTCTTGCTGGACGCGGAGCAGGAGCAGGGCCAGGGAATGCTTGCAGGGAAATTTCCGGCTCGGGCAGGTGCACTTGAAGACCGGCCCGGACAGGTCGGCTTCGACTTGGTAGGGTTTGGAGCCGCTGCCTTTGCATTCGCCCCATACGGCGTTTTCGTTGAAGCCGAGCGTCGGCCACTGGCCGGGTTTGAGCAGAGCTTGCGCCGCCTTGACGGAGGAGGCGTCCGGGGCGAGGGCCAGTACAGATTCGGAGGTGAGTTCCATCGTCTGTCCTGTTGTCGGCGGCCATGCGGCCGCTTCTTAAAGGATCGAAAGAAGGGGGGACGGCGGGACGGGTCCGGCGGAACCCCTTTGCCCTTACGCGGCAGGCCCTGTTCCGGGGCAAGGCCGGCAAGTCAGGCGTTCCTGCGGGAACACCCCACGGTGTTAGAAGCGTTCTGCCATAATGAAGGCTTTCCGGCAACCCGTAACCCTTTTCAGGGCGCTGTCCGCAAAAAGAGCCCTTTCCTCAAGAGGATGGGAAAAAGGCTCTTTTGTTGGGAAGGCCGCCGTTTGGAAGAGGGAACAACACCGTCGTTCCAACGGGGCGTTTCCCTTTACGGGGAAGGCGGGACGGTTCAGTTCCGCCGCAGGAACCGCGCCAGCACAGCGGTCATGAGCCCGAACACGGCAATGAGGGCAAAGGAATGGCGCAGGCTCGACGCGTGGGCGATGAAGCCGATGACCGGCGGGCAGAGCAGGAAGCCGAGGAACCCGATGGTTGAAACCACGGCCAGCGCCACGCTCGGATGCATGATCTGGGATTTCCCGGCCATGCTGTAGCAGACCGGCACCACCGAAGCCGTGCCGAAGCCCACCAGCGCGAGGCCGAACGTCGCCGTGGCCACATGGGGCAGGAGAACGGAGATCAGCAGCCCGGCGGCGATGAGCGCGCCGCTGGCTTGCAGGATACGGATGACCCCGAACCGGGTTACAAGCCCGTCCGCCATGAACCTGCCGCAGACCATCGTGCACATGTATGCGATATAGCCGAGGCGGATCAGTTCCGGCGACGGCTTGATGATCGCTTCGTAGTATACGGCGCTCCAGTCGTACATGGTCCCTTCGCTCGCCATGCAGCCGAAAGCGATCAGCCCGAGCAGGACGACATAGGGATCGATTTTCCCCTTGGGGCGTTTGTGTCCGGGCGCCGTGTCGCGTGCCCTGTCGCGCGGCAGGGTTAACCGGAACATGATCGCCACGATGCCCATGCAGACGGCGAAGATGAAACTGAAGTGCACGCGGGTACTGACGGAGAACGCCGCGAACAGCGCGCCGACGATCCCTCCGACGAACCCGGCGAGGCTCCACAGGCCGTGGAAGGCGGCCATGATGCTGCGGCGGTAGAGGCGTTCGACGCCGACGGCCTGTGTGTTCACCGAGATGTTGTGCAGGTTGGCCGCGACGCCGAAGAATACCAGCATGGCGAAAAGCTGCCACGTTTCGCTGATGAAGCCGAGGGCCATGAGGGTCCCCGAATAGAGCAGGGCCGCGAGGAGCAGCATCCTATGGCTTCCGAAGCGGCTGACCAGATAGCCGGACAGGGCCATCGCCGACATCTGCCCCACGGGGATGGCGAACAGGACGCCGCCGAGCTGCGCCTCGTTGAGATCGAGGGCCTGCTTGATGTCGGGGATACGGCTGGCCCAGCTGGCGAAGACCAGCCCTTGCAGGAAAAAGAAGCTTGCCACGGCGAGCCGGTAAAAACTCTTGGGGGACTGAAATAATGGAATGAATGGCATGGGCGTTTCCTTTTGAGGGGGGACTTCCTACCCCAAAGTGGGGCGCTCGTCCAGTTTCCTTTTGGTGACGCAAAGGGGCAAAGCCCCGAGGAGGCATCCGGGGTTGGGCAAGAGCCCCGGCGGATACCTGAAGCATGGGGCTGTACAAGGCGGCGCTCCAAAACGGCCGGGAATATGGAGGGAATGGATCAGGAGTGTATTGTGAAAGCGGGAAGGGAGAAGGAGGCGTTACGCAAGGAGGCAACGCCGGAGTGATGCACGATATGCGCCCGCAGAGAGAAAGCGGCGTCTTCCTCTCGATCGGAGATTTCTCATGAGCAACAAAAGATGCCTCAAAGAAAGGACTATCGGCTTTTCCTTCTTTTCTATATGATGCCGCAAGACGGCACATGAAAAACGGGAGAAATCCTTCCAGGCTGGTCTTGATCGGCTCTGTTTCCGCTTGCGGCGTTTCGTCTGATTGCGGGAGAAGCCCCGGGATGCCGCATGAATATCACGCAGGGGCACGCTCTGACGGTGTGTTTTTCAAGTCCAGTTTGTCATTCTAGAGAGAACGCACATGATCCAGACCGACCCTATTGCCTTTTCCCCTTCAATTCCTCTCGATTCCACTGAAAAACTTTGGGAATGGCATATCCCTTCGGATCGGCTTTTCTTCAGCAAGGGAACCAGGTTGGCCTTTGGCTTGTCCGATGGGGAAAGCCCCGCCACAATGGCGGCGTTTTTTGAACATATCCCGGAAGGTTGCCTGCAGTCGCTTTGCGAGCTGCGTGAAGGCGTTATCGGCGGGGACAGGGGCTTTCTGGAGACGGCGTATCCGGTCGAAAACTTTTTTGTCCGAGAACGGCTGTTTGTATTGGAAAGGGACGCCGAAGGCCGGGCGATCCGCATCGCAGGGCAATTTGAGATCGCTCCCGGCACGATGGCCTATCTGCCTCCGGTGAGCACCGTGTCCAAAGGGCAGGCGCAGATCTGTTTCTGGAACTGTTCCCTGGAAAAGAGGACGCTGTGGGTCGACGCCAACGGCTCCCGCCTGCTCGGGTATGCCGAGGCCATACCGCGTGTGTTCAACCTTGATGAATGGAAAGAGCGTCTCCACCCCGAAGAAGGCACCGATTGCCGCTATCAGCTCATCATCGAACAGCCGTTGTTCGGAGACGAGCTTACGGATGATCTGCGGGTCCGCAAGGAAGACGGCTCGTATGTCAAAATATGGGTGCGGGGCTCCATCCTGAGCCGTGATGCGGATGGTCACGCCGTCAGCATGTCGGGCACCTGGCAGCCTTTTGGGTTTGTTGAGGAACGCCACGAACAACGGACGCCGGAAAACGGCAGCCTGCTTTCCGCGCTCAATGCAGCCGGGGACGGCCTGTGGGACTGGAACCCCATTACGGACGAAGTGTATTACAGCCCGCGCTGGCTTTCCATGCTCGGGTACACGGCGGAACAGTTCCCCGGGCGCCTCGAAACGTGGAAAGAGAAGATCCATCCGGACGATCTCAAAAAAATCGTGGAACCGCAGCGTAAGCTGGCGGATTCCCCGAAATACGGCGACACGTTCGAGTGTACGTACCGCTTGAAGCGCCTGGACGGGAGCTATGCCTGGATCCTCGGGCGGGGTTACGTGACGCACCGCGACGCAAAGGGGCGGGCCACCCGCATCGTTGGCTTGCACACCAACATCACGGCTTCCCAGGCGGACAGGGATTATTTCGAAAAGCTCGCCCAGAACGATGCGCTGACGGGCCTGCACAGCCGGACCTACTTTGATATCAAGCTGGCGAACATCGAGAACAAAGGGATCCGCCCGTTGTGCGTGATCTCCTGTGACGTCAACGGATTGAAGCTGGCGAACGATTACATGGGGCATCTTGTCGGAGACAAGTTGCTCCAGACCGTGGCGGCCTTGTGCAAAGAAAGCGTGCGCACATCGGATTGCGTGGCCCGGATGGGCGGGGACGAGATCGTTATCCTGCTGCCCACATGCCCACGTGAGGCTGGCGAGGAGATCCTTGCCAAGCTGCGGCGGAACTTTGATCGGCACAACGCCTGTTCCGATCAGATGCCCGCGCTGGTTTCTTTTGGGCTGGCTTGTGCCGAATCCGCCGATATCCCAGCCTCCGCGATCCTCGTGGAAGCCGATCGGGAAATGCTCAAGGAAAAACGTTTCCACCGGAAAGCGGCCCATGAGCGGATCAAACAGTGGATCGAGCAAAACATGGACGTCGTCGTCTCGATTGAAGACGACAGGTATTAGGCCTTCCCCATTTTGAAAGGCCTTGACGCCGAACGCATATTCAGTGCGCCGCAACACAGCGCGGATTCGGCAAAAATGGTATTTCCGGCAAGATGGCCCTTTGAAAGGCGCAACACTTCAAAGGCAATCAGCCCCAAGACGGAGGCATCCTTTGGGATGCCTTTTTTATGTCCGATGGGGCGACCTTTTTGGGGTTCGCCTTTTTCATGAACGGCACTCACGGCGAGATGACGCGCTTTTCCGGTAACGCCATTCCCATGCGGGGAGGAAATGCCCCGGCCAAATGGAAGGGACCGAGGAGGCTGCGCCGTTTTTTCTTTTCTGCACTGATCTCTTTTTAAAGCACGAGTCGCGTAACATAACGGATATTTCGTTTTTTATGATGGTTTTTGTTTTTTATGACGCGTTGTATTTCATATTTTATTCTTGTTTCTCTGTTTTGAATGTGTTTATACAGGTATATGTAGTTTTATTTCGTTGTAAAAACATCTTGAATAGGTTTATGATACGTGTCACATTAAATGAAGCCTATAAAATATTATATTAAATATTTTAGTGTAAAACGTTAAGGCTCATGTGCCATCGAAATGTATGCTGGAAAGGATCTCCATTCTGCAGTGAGGGTTTCCTGATATTGTATTACGGCATTTCTGTATTGAGATTCGCTAGAAAAGATTGCAGAAATACATCTTGAGCCGATAACCCAGTTTTCTATTATCATTTTTGATCCGTTATACGATCTATAATGATCCTGAAGGTAGAGAAATATGGAATGGAACTGGATACTCGAAGAATATGACGATATGGTTTATGTCAGCGATCTGAACAATTATGAATTGCTGTATGTGAACCGAGTAGGTCTTGATATGTTCCATCTTTCTCGGGAAGAACTCTTTTCTGGAAAAAAGCACCTTTGCTATGAGATATTCCACGGAAGAAATACGCCTTGTCCTTTTTGTACCAACAAATACCTGAAAGATTCAGGATTTTATGAGTGGGAGCATTATAACGAACAGCTGGGGAAAACGTATCTCCTGAAAGATCGGAAGGTACTGTGGGACGGGCGGGAATCCAGAATCGAGTTCGTTTTTGATGTCTCCAAGTACAAGAACAAACTGGACAAGCAGGGAAAACAGCAGGCGGCGATGCTGCGGAGCCTTCCGGGAGGCATCGCCCGGCTCGACGCGCGCGATGAACGCACAATCCTGTGGTATGGTTCGGAATTCCTGTCGATCATCGGCTACACGGAAGAGCAGTTTAAAGAAGAGCTGCAGAGCCAGTGCCTGTATGTTCATCCGGAGGATCTGGAGCAGGCCGAGGCGGCGATGCACGAGGCGAAGGAAACGGGGCGGAGCAGCATCATGCAGGGCCGGATCGTGACCCGGTCTGGAAAAATCCGTCACTTGACCATCACGTTCAGCTATATGGACGGGAAGGACAGCGAGGATGGGATACCGTCCTACTACAGCCTGGGCATTGACGTGACGGAAACGGTCGAGCGGCAGCGGCTCCAGCAACAGGCGCTGGAAGACGCCTGTCGGGTGGCGAAGCACGCCAACCAGGGAAAGACGGAATTTCTTTCCCGGATGTCCCATGACATCCGGACCCCCATGAACGCCATTGTGGGGATGACGGCGATTGCGGGCGCCCATATTGAGGATACCCAGAAAGTGAGGGACTGCCTCAAGAAGATCAATACGTCCAGCAAACATCTGCTCAATCTGATCAACGAAGTTTTGGATATGTCCAAAATCGAGAGCGGACGCTTGGATGTGCGGGCGAACGATTTCAGCCTTTCCAATCTGGTGCAGAACGTGTTCGACGTGTGCAGGCCGATGATCATTGAAAAGGGGCATCACCTGACCATGAACATCAGCAAGGTGAGGCACGAGGGCCTGTATGGGGATGAGAGCCGCCTCCAGCAGGTTTTGGTGAACATCTTGTCGAACGCCGTGAAGTATACCCCGGCGGGCGGGCGTCTGCATTTCAGCATTGAGGAAAAGCCAACCCATGCCGAAGGGGCCAGTGTCTTCTACTTTACGTTTGAAGACGACGGGATCGGCATGTCCGAGGAGTTCGTCGGGCGCATCTTCGAACCGTTTTCCCGGGCCGAGGATTCCCGGATCAGCAAAATCCAGGGAACGGGCCTTGGTATGGCGATCAGCCAGAACATCATCCATATGATGAACGGCGAGATCACCGTGGACAGCACGCTGGGAAAAGGGAGCCGGTTTACGGTGAGCGTTGCGCTGAAATTCCGGGATGCCGAAGACGGGGAACCCCCTGTTTTGACCGATCTTCCCGTGCTTGTGGTGGATGACGAACGGGATGTCTGCGAATACGCGAGCCTGTTGCTCAAGGAAGTGGGGATGCGGGCTTTTTGGGTCTTGAGCGGGCAAGAAGCCGTCGCCGAGATTGTGCGCGCCCATGAGGAAAGGGACGACTACTTCGCGGTCATCCTGGACTGGAAAATGCCGGATATGGACGGGCTCGATACGGCCCGGGAAATCCGCCGCAGGGTCGGGCCGGATCTCCCCATCATCATGCTGTCGGGCTATGACTGTTCGGATGTGGGGGCGGATTTCCTCGCCGCGGGCGTGGACGTCTTCATCATGAAGCCGCTTTTCAAATCCAACATGGTGCACCTGTTGCGAAATTTTGCGGAGGATCGGGGATGTGGACATGCCTCGGCTGTGCCCAGGCCCGAAGGTCAACGCTTGGACGGATTGCATGTCTTGCTCGTGGAAGACAATGAAATCAATCAAGAAATAGCTAAAGAACTCCTCCTGATGGAAGGGGCGTCCGTTGACGTCGCCGACAACGGGGAACAAGCGCTCAACATCTTTGCCCGGTCGGAGGAAGGGTATTATCAGCTTGTCCTGATGGATATCCAGATGCCCGTCATGGACGGATACACGGCGACTGCCGCGCTCCGTTCCTTGCGCAGGGATGATGCGAAGACTGCCATCATTCTGGCGATGACCGCCAACGTGTTCTCGGACGACGTCATCAAGGCCGAGGCATCGGGAATGAACGGGCATATTTCGAAGCCGTTCGACCCGGACAAGCTGTACGCCATGATCGCGGCGTCCTGCCATAAGAAAAGGGGATGACGGCCCGGCGGGTTGAATGCCTTCTTGTGCGAAGGGTGATAGGGTTTCCTTCCGCAAGGAAAAATGAGGTGTGGGGAAGGGAATTGAGAAGGGACAAAAGGCTGGCTGTCCCTTTTATATTGATGCAGCGCTGTCCCTATGAGGGGAGCGGATCCTCCTGTCGGAGTGGGTGGGCAAATGAAGCTTTCGCCGCATGATTCCTCGCTGGATGCTCTCAAGTTCGTTGTGGATATGGCCGATGTCCCGATGGTGATCACGGACGAGGACGGGCGTTTCGTGTTTGCGAACGGGCACACGCTGGATATTGTAGGGAAAGCCAAAGATGCCTGCATAGGTAAACCACTCGCGTCCCTCCTATCCGTTTCCCGGCGCCCACGGTTCAACAGGAGCGGCAAGGCCCCTGTGCTGTTCACGCGGGAAGGGCGTTTTTATGAAGTTGATGGGATCAGCCGGTTTCATACCAAATCGGGTATGCTCGAGTTGTCCCGGATTCATGACGTGACGTCCACGTACCGGGACAAGGAAATGCTCGAATTCCTGAAAAGCAACGCGCCCATAGGTATTTTCCAGTTCGTCATGGACGAACACTTCTCGTTTTTTTACGTTTCGGAAGGGTTTTGCGCGATGCACGGGTATACGCAGGACCAGATGAAAACGGCTCCGGATATCAGGGGGAGCGAGCTTATTCACCCCGACCACCTCCAACGCTTTAACGACTTGATCAGGACGGCCTATGAAGACGGAAAGTCCTCCGTCGGCTTCGAGATGAAAGTCATCAGGCGGGACGGCAAGGTCCGCTGGCTCCTCACGCAGTGTTCGTTTGTCAAAACGGCGGACGGGACCATCGTGTACGGCTACGTCTCGGACTGCACCGACCTGAAAAACATGGAGGAAAAGACCAAAAACGTCCAGGATGTTTGCAGGTTCACGGTCAACCACGACTACGAATGGATCTTGTTGGTCGACATCCCGGCGGACAGGTACGAGTACTTTTTTTCGGGTCGGAACAGCATGATCGGAAGCGGGATGCAGGGCGTTTTCAGCGAGCTGGTGCGGCTCCGGAGCGAAACGGTCGTCCATCCTGATGATGTGGAGGCTTACCGGGCCTTTTTCAAACCGGAACGCCTTGCCTGGGAAAACGGCACGCCGGGGCTGTCCCATGAGCTCAAGTATCGTGTGCTCATGGGCAACGGGCAAGCCCGGTGGCATTGCTTACGGGCGTATCTTTTTGACCCCGTAAGGCGGATGCTCCTCTTTTGCGCCAAAGACGTTGAGGAAGAGGAGCGCCAGAAGGCTACGTTGCGTATGGCGCTCGTTGCCGCCGAACAGGCCAACCATGCCAAAAGCGAGTTCCTTTCCCGGATGTCGCACGACATCAGAACGCCGATGAACGCGATCATCGGCATGGCGGCCATTGCGGGCATGAACGTGGGCAACCCCGAACGGCTCAGCGAGTGCCTGAACAATATCGCCTTGTCGTCCCGTTTCCTGCTGTCGCTCATCAATGACGTCTTGGACGTCGCCAAGATCGAAAGCGGCAAGATGAGCTTGGCTTCCGAACCGTTTGATTTTGATGAACTCGTCAGCTCCGTCAGCTCGTTCACATACGGCAGCGCGGTGGCGAAGGGCATAATATTCAACCTGTTTGCCTCTCCGCTCCTTGAGAAGATCTATGTCGGCGATCCCCTGCGCATCAAGCAAGTCTTGATGAACTTGCTGTCCAACGCCCTGAAGTTTGCGCCCGAAAAGGGCAGGATCGAATTCAACATCACGCCAGTCCAAAAAGTCGGGCATCGGGAACTCATACGGTTCGTCATTTCCGATAATGGGATCGGCATGAGCAAGAGCTTTCAGGAAAGGATGTTCCAGCCGTTCGAGCAGGAGATGACGGATCAGCGGGGCCTTTCGGGATCAGGGCTTGGCCTGGCCATTGTCAGGAGCTTCGTCCAGCTGATGGACGGGACCATTCGCGTGGAGAGCGAGCAAGGAAAGGGGTCGTCTTTTTCCGTGGACATACCGCTCGGGCTGTTCGAGGGGGCGCTGTACGGATGGGATAAGGACGCTTTGGAACAATCCGAGAGCGTGCGAGTGCTGGTCATAGGCGATGACAGGGCTGCCTGTGAGCATACGGCGGTACTGCTGCGCCGTATGGCGGTTGAAGCGTCCTTCGTGCTTTCCGGCGAAGAGGGCGTCGTTTGTGTGCGGCAAGCCAGGGAGAGGCGGCGGGATTACGGCATGATCCTGATCGATTGGAAAACGTCGGGCATGGACGATATGGAAACGGTCCGGCATATCAGGGAAATCGTTGGAAAGGCCACGACCCCCATCGTCATGTCGGCCTGTGATTGGAGGGAGATGGAAGCCCCTGCCCGTAGCGCCGGCGTGGATTATTTCATCAACAAGCCCGTATTGCGGGAGCATCTGCGTGATATGCTCTTGACGGTGACCCCTCATAGGCACGCCTTTGATGCTCCCGCCATGCCGGAGGAAGTCCGTTTTAACCGTGAAAAAATCCTGATTGCCGAAGATAACGAGCTGAATGCCGAGATCCTCAAAACGCTTCTGGAGTCAAGGAATCTCTCCGTCGTCTGGGCCGAGAACGGCAAGGTTGCGGTGGGGCTCTTTGCGGAATCCGAACCGGGGGAATACGCCGCTATCCTGATGGATGTCCGTATGCCGGTTATGGACGGCCTTGAAGCCACACGGCACATACGCGGCATGACAAGGGAAGACGCGCGGCGTATTCCGATTTTCGCACTGTCCGCGAACGCCTTTGCGGACGACATCCAGCGATCCCTGCAGTGCGGCATGAACACGCATTTTAACAAGCCTGTGGATATGGATTCCATTTGCGCGGCACTGCACTACTGGCTGGAACATGATAAAGGAAACCGGCCGTGATGTGGCGGTATTGCTCCGTCAATGCCTGCGGCATCCGGAATGGGATTGAAAAAAGAGTTGTGGAATGAGGCCGCAACTCTTTTTTATTTGTGGAGATAGAGAACAGCGGAAGAGGAGGAGCTAGGGGCAGGACTCATTCAGAACCCGTGCTTCGTCACGCCTTTTTCTGGCTTCGGCAAGGCTGACTTCTGGGTACTTGCCAAGGGCAAGAGTCTTCTGGTTGCCGTCAAAACGGTAGAAGAGCCTCCAGAGCTTTCCCCCGGCAGGTGAGACATGGATGTACAGCCCGTCACAGTCCGAGAGCTTTTGAATCTTGCCGGAGGGCTTCAACGCTCTGAGCTTGGTATCCGTTTTTGCGGCTTTTGCTGGTATGGAAAGATGCCAGCGAGAATACCAGCAAAAAGGGCGGATGTACACGACTCCAGCGAACGCCTATGAACATGCAAACAGCATAAAAGTAAAGCCCGCCAAGGCTTTGTGAACCTTAACGGGCTTTACCGAACTTCGATGTGGTGCCGAGGGCGGGAGAAAAAATGATTCTTCACAATTCACTGAAAATACAAGCGTTCTTATCAATAAGGTGTTAGCTGTGTAACAGTTTGTTGAAAGACTCTTTCCGGTCTTCCTCTTTTCGTCAAGCGTTATTTGAAATGTCAATATAGAGTATACTCCAAACTGACAAAATAGGTTGACACTTTTTACGTCAGAATAGGATTCTTTTTAGTATTTCTTGACACTTCTTTCTAGAGGTTATAGGCTCTATCCTGACACTTTGAAAGTTTGACGGAAAGGAGGCAAGGGAATGGACATAGGCTATATCCGAGTCAGCGGGGTTGACCAGAACACGGTACGGCAGGAATCAGCCTTTGACGGTTTGAACCTCAACAAGGTGTTTGAGGACAAGGCCAGTGGGAAGGACGTACACCGCCCCGCCTTGGAGCGTTGCCTTGAAGTGCTGAGGGACGGCGATACCCTTCATGTCCACAGCATAGACCGCCTTGCGCGGAACATGCAGGACTTGCTTTCTCTTCTTTCAGACCTCACGGGGCGGGGCGTGTCTGTGAAGTTCCACAAGGAAAATTTGACCTTCACCCCCGACAAGGAAAACCCTTTCCAACGCCTACAGCTTCAACTTATCGGCTCAGTAGCGGAGTTTGAACGCGCCATGATTCGAGAGAGGCAGAGGGAAGGAATCGCTATTGCCAAGGCCGCAGGGAAATATAAAGGCCGCAAGCCTAGCCTCACCCCTGAACAAGCGGCGGAACTACGCAAGCGTGTTGAAGAGAACGGCGAAAAGGTGGCTAGGCTGGCGCGTGAGTATGGGGTATCAAGGCAGACGGTCTATGAGCATTTGAAGATCAAGACCATAGCGGTATAACGCTCAACACCCTCTTGTCTTTCTGTGTGATATGTCATACAGAAAAGGAGCCGAGGAAGTGCGCGAACACTCCCCCGGCTTGGGCATGGTGCTTGTTGTGCCTTGTCCCTGACCGCTCGGTTTATGCATCTAAGCAGACAACCTGCAAATGTGCCGTCACAGCTTCCGACTGTCTGACGGCACTTTTGTTTTTGCAGGGGGCTACGGTGTCGTTAGCCGATGAGCAAGAAACACAAGCCAATCAGAATGACAGCGAGGAGCTGTTTCGTCATGTGCACCCCCTTCGCACCATGCCTCGTCAGAGAGCGGCACGAAAAGGGGCAAGGACGGATTTGGTGTACAGGAGGAGGAAGAAGCGGTCAACGTCTCCTCTCCTCCTTTTCTTTGCTTCTGCCACCAGTGAGGCCAGCCCCGGCATGGGGGAAATGCGGATCGTCATGATAACGTAAGCCCCTTCACATTTTTTCAACAAATTCAGCCCTACCAATTGGGTAGTCAGAGGAAAGGGCGTCCACATTGTAGACCCCCTCCTCCCCACACCCCTCCAGTAACCAAGCTGATTGATTCAGAGTGTGGATACCATCCCCGACGCCCCCCCTCCTTTGCAAAAAGGGAACCGAACCCACACTAACCGCACGGAAGCATTAAAAGATGGTAGGACGCCACCACTTTTGAGCGGCTTGGGGTGCCTCCTGATTCTCCCTACGCACTATTCACTACCGCCGTTGTCGGTATTGTCCGGCTCAACAAATTCATAATACTGCTTTAGTACCCTCCAGATGTGTCTGCTCGTTACGCGGTACTTCAAGGCTAAAATATCGGTAAGTTTCCGTTCGGACATGTCAGGGTGTTCTTTTGCCATTCTATCCCGTTCAAGGCATATCTCCCGGCTTCGCGTGTCCGTTCCAAGGTAGGTCACTTTAGGGATGTAAAGGCGTGCCCCTCCTGCAAAAGCAATGAGTTTTCGCGTAGGTTCCTTCCCTAGCGTTTCCTCAAGCTGGCGTATGTTCCGGCGGCCCTGTGGCGTTACCCCAAGGGGGACGTCGAAACCAGTTCCTCCTTTCATTTGAATCAGTGACAAGACGGCCTTTGTATCCCCAAGAACTTCCATAAGGATGTCAAGAGATTTACGCCCGTTGCATCCTCCTGTGCGCCGTCGCCGCCGTTCCCCACGTTTACGTTGTGTAAGCTCCTCGACAAGCTGTCGTTCTGTCGGGAAAGGATGGGATGCATCAGGAGCAACGGCGATAACAGGAGGAGGGGTAGCCTCTTCTGCTACTCCTACTTTTTCTTTTTTTTCATGATGGAGGCGTACCTTTCCACATAGCCCGAAAGGATAAGGCAGGGGTCTTGCTCCACCAGAGGAGGAAAAAGGAACATAGCGTCCTTCCACACCGCAGCCGTCGCCGCTGTTGTGGTGATGGGGGGCATCGTTACGCGAATGCATAGCCGTGCTCCTTCTTCCAGCGCGCAAGGAAAGCAAGCCCGCGTTGTGCGTTTTCTTCAAGCTGTTTAGGGGTAGGGAATAGCGACCCCGCCACCACGACCGTCTCCTTCTGTGGCTGTGCCCATGAACATGCCCTTTCAGGGGTGTCTGTGACCTGCCCCTTACCGTGGGTCATGTTTTTCTTTTCAGACGTCCAGTCGTCCAGCCTGTGGGCAGTTTTGGAGCATGTTTGAAGTAGAGGCCGCCGCCCCCTTTCTTTTCCGCTGGTGGTAGGGACAGGGCAGGTGTTCGCGGGGGCTGTCGTCGCTGTCGCCGCTCCTTTCGTCACCACCGCCGCCGCTGCAACGGCATTCCTCAGCCATGCCGTGATGAAACGCCATGCGTTGCGTAAAGGCTTCTCGGGTGACGTATGGTTCCTAGCCCATTCCCTAGCCCTATCAATCTCCTTTGAAACGTCGATGGTTGGATAGTCCCGTTGCAAGGCTTCCAAGAGGTCGAGAGGGATGTCTTGGAGGCGGTCGTCAACGACCTCCACCGCAACGGCAAGGGGGAAGGGGGAGGCGGAAGGGGGCGTATACTGTACGTACCCTTTCCTGTCCTGCTTCGGGGTGTCCGTGTTGAGGAGCTGCGGCGGCAGAAGGGGTGCGACAATATCGTCCCCCTTTCCCTGTCTTCCCCTCTTCCCCCTCTCTTCATCACCACCACTGCAAGGAAAAGATCTGATCTCTTCTCTTTTCTTATTCTCTTGTATTTGATCTTGATCTATTTCCCCGGAACGTATGGATAGGGTACCGGATACCGTATCCATACCGTCTAACAGGTGGGGATTCTTGGCTATCAAGACCTCCCTGATTTTTTCGGATTCAACGCCCCTGAACAAGGCGCGGAGGGACATGACCAGCTTGGGGGAGGTCGTGCACTGGTGCTTGATGAAGTTGACCACGAGGATGGAGAGGCCGCCGCCACAGCTACCATCATCAAGGGCAACCTTGCCGTCTTGCTGTTCAAGGACGTTTAGGTGTTCCTTGACCTCATCCTCAGTCATGCCCGTTTCAAAGGCGATGCGGCGGGTGGTCGTGTTCAGGACTCCAAGGTTGTTCGTGTGCGGAGACGTGAACAGGTAGATGTACAGGAGCTTCCGGGCGGGCGGCATGGATTCGATGTAGGGATCTGTCCAGAACGTCCGGCGTATAGTGCGGAAGGTTGCCGTAGACCCCCCGCCGGATGTTGCGGGGGCGGCGGGGCTGGCGTACTGTGTGGTGGTGGCGGTCATTAGTGAATACCCCCTTGCGCAATGTAGAGGGCAGGTAACACCAGCAAGGCACCAAGGAAGACGACCGCGACGGCGGCGGGAAGCCAACGGCAAGCGGCGAGGGAGATGAAGGAATGTAAAGAACGGAGGACGTGATACCGGAGCCTTAGCCAACGTGACGAATGAAGAAAACGGAAAAGATTGATCATGGGGGCCTCGAAGATTTGGGGGATTCAGGGATTGAGAGGCACGGCCCTATATGTCCGGGATGCGTTGTCGTGGTGATGCGAGGGGATTGAGCGGCGGCGGTGGTTCTCTCCTGTGTTGAAAGTTTTTAGAAATTTCCAAATGATTTCAATTACGGTGATTTACCGTATAGGCAAAAGAAAAGGCGGAACAACGCTCCCCGGCTCTTCGAAAGCCGCCTGAGTCTCACGAACATCAGGACGTTGTTTCCGCCAATATGTAACCACGTCCACAGGATGCACCTGTAGCGCGTTGGTGGCTGCTGAAACAAGAAACCGTTCTTTCCTTCCCGCTTGGGGGCGGGGGGAGGCGTCGGTCACGCCTTCGAAGATTAGGGGGTTCAAAAATCGGGGAAAGGCCGGGAAATGTCAAGGGGTCATCAGTCACGACTCCCTTCCACGTCCGCCGCCGCTACCGCCACTACCCCCGCATCCTCTCATCCCCGGCCCGTCCTTATCATCCCCCTCCAGCCATAGGGGGAAAACGGCCTGTTTCACGCACGCTTTACGGCCTCCCCTTACCCAAGGTCATGTTTCCTCAAAAACGCCCATGAACACGCCTTAAAAACGCCATTGCAGCGGGAGTCCATACCGTGGGTCATGTTTCCTCGTTCATGGGCAAAAGATGCTCGTGGGCACATGGTTTTTGACGGAAAAAAGAGAGGGAGAGATCGAGAGAGGGAGCGCGCGCGTGCCTTGGCTCCGGTGAAGCCGCCCATGACCACAAGCATGAAGCCATCGCGGGAGAGCAGATACATGGGCATTTCCTTGTTCTGTCTGGACTGGAAGGAGGATAATCCAAAATTGGATTCTCCAAACTGCTGAGAACATTTGGAAAGTATCTCACGAATATCCCGCATGACATGGGGCGTTCTTCACCCTTTGCGTCCATGTAATGAACCAATCCAAAATTGGATTGGCTGAAATCGTCAGATTCCAGCAGGTTGCGAATGTCTCCCGTGGAGTCGGTGTATTCATTCACTCAATCCAAAATTGGATTCAGTGAAATCATCGGATTCCAACAGGTTCCGTATGTCTCCCGTGAGACGAATCCAAAATTGGAGCCGTCCATCCACCAACGGGCGCAAGGTTGACCCCAGTTAAGCCTTAATCGATTCATTCAGTTGAATGTTACCAATTAGTAACAAAAAAATAGAGGAAGGAAAGGAAGACCACCTTGTGGGTTGCTGGTCTACCTCTTCCTTCCTCCATTGTTCCTTGCCTACAGCTCCTCAGGGGAGGAGTCCTACCGAGCCACAAAGGTGACGTTGCGCTTAGTGGTGATTACAACTAGTTCAACCCCTGACATGACGCCGCACCACGTCGATCTTGTGCTGTTTCCATGCCTTCCTTACGTCAAAACCATACAGGAGGCCATTGCGTCCGTTGTCTTTGAACAAGGGATGCGTGAAGTCGTAAGGGTGGAAAGGACGTTCCCTGACGTCATCCAAGAAATTCTGCATTGCCAACCTAGCGGAGAACTCGTTAACGAGAGTGACGGTGATAGGGTTGATACCGTCAAAGATGTAGTAGGGATCGGATTCAGGGGTTTCTTTTTCTTCTAACCTTTCTTCTACCCTTTTTTCTTCCTTTTCTTCCCCTTCTTCTCTTTTCTCCTTTTCCTCTCCACCTTCATTATCATCCGCCATTGGAATCAAGACGCCGCCACCTTGTCCGTTCTCACGTTCAAGGTATTGATAGGCGGGTGTCTGAGGCAGGCAGAGAAGACGGTAGATAGGGAAATTCTTGATTGTGCCGTCTTCGGGATCAATGGTTTCATCATTCTTGATGATGTGCATGATGTGAGAAGGCACCTCAGCGTTCGTCATGATTTTTAACAATGCTTGGAAAGACAACCCGCATCCATAACGCTTTCCCGCTTCCGACAAGGTTATGTAGCCGTGAGGAATGAGAAGCCTCCAATCACTATAGCCCCCTTCATTAAGAGGGACATCAATGATTGGGATGAACTTTCTTTTGCAACGGCTTACAATGACGGTGCCCTTGACGCCTTCAATGGTGGTGGTAGCGGTGGTGGTAGTAGTTGCTGTGGAATTGTTGGACATGATGAAATACCCCTTTTTATAGGTTGTCATTAGTGATGATACCCTTTGACGCCGTTATATGGATTGAACATTCCCCTCATGTCGTGTTCAAAAAATGAAAGGCCCCTTAACGCATGTACAGTACGTCAAGGGGGCTTCCATTGGACAAGGGGTATGTTCTGTCCGTCAATCTGGTGAAATATGGTGTAGAAGTGAGATGGTACAGGAAGATGATACTTGTACTCTATGATAAAAGGTTCCTAGTTATGATGTCATAGTTGAGGTAATCTTTTTAAGATTCTTTATGTCAACATAACCACCATAGACTAAAATAAACTTATGGAAGGCATAAGTCATTTTAAGGAATCTTACGTTAGTTATGCCTTCCTTTACTTGAAAGGCAGGATTTGATTAAGAAGGATCATAATTAAAGAAGCGTAAGGAGAATGAAAAGAATTGAAAAGAGATTTAAAAAGACTTAAAGACTTTTTTAAAATTCTTTAAGGGAGTTGAAAGGGAAGAAAAGAAAGGTGGAAAAGACCCCCCTTACCCCCCACGCAAGTTTGCATGGTGGTAAGGACACACGCACAGGTCAATACAAAACTGTATTCACCCCGTGCATGTGGAACCCCCCTATCCGTGAAAGAGGACAGGAAGGCGTCTTTTCTGCAAAAGACCCCCCAAAGAAAGCACGAAAGAAAAGAAAATGGTTGGATGAGGTAGACGCCCTCCCTTGTTTTAAGGGGGGTCTCTCTCCGTAGGTGGGACTTAATTCCAACCTGCTTTTGATATTGAAGAACTGAGAGAGCGACAACTTGAAAGTTCAAGCCGTCTCTCTCCGAAGGTAGGACTTAATTCCAATATGATGTTATTATTGAATTATCACGTTTCGGGAGGATTGAAGGAAACCCCCGTCTCTCTCCGAAGGTGGAACCTATTTCCAATATTGCGTAACTATTGAACTATCCTGTTTCGGGAGAATTGAAGGGAAAACCCCTCTCTCTCCGAAGGTGCACGGTAATTCCAACTAGCTTTTGATATTGAATTATTCTATTTTAAAAGAATTGGATGAAACCCTCGTCTCTCTCCGTAGGTGCACGGTAATTCCAACCATCTTTCAATATTGAACTATTTAGATTTAGAATGTGTTGGATGAAAAAACGCCTCTCTCTCCGAAGGTGCAACCTAATTCCAAGTATCTTTTGATATTGGATAAAGGCAGCTATCCCGTATATTGTACGGAGTAGGGGCGGGAACATGGGGCTGTACGCAAGGGGCATCCCGTCGCTTGGACGGGTTTGGGAGGGCGTCGCTCTTTCCTATTCCCTTCTCCATCCCCCGTTTAAGCTCAAAAACCAGTGCCCACGAGCGTGCTTTTCCTTTGAATGGGAAAAGATGACCTTGGGTAAGATTTCCCCGCTGCAATGGCGTTTTTAAGGCATGTTCATGGGCGTTTTTGGGGAAAGATGACCTTGGGTAAGGGGTGTCCACTAAACACCCCCTAAATGCGGCTATTTCTTGCCGTGGTTGGGAGAGGATGCGAAAAGGGCAAGGCTTTCCTTGACGACCTTTTCAAGCCCTCCTTTCTCCATCCCTTCACACAAGGCCCGGAACAGCACGGGCATGGAATACCCCATGCCTTCCGCGTCCCGTCCGTAGCTGTCGGCAATACTGGTTCCCGCGTGCCCTTGGAGGGCGTCCGTCAGCTTCCCGTCTATCCCCGCGTCCCGCATGGTACGCTTGAAGGTATGCCGGAAGGAATGGAACGTCTTTTGCGGCGTATAGACTCCGATGCTGATTGTGTATCTCCGCCACCATTTCGAGAAAGGCGCGGTCAAGGTGTCCGTCTTTGACGAGAGGGTAGGGAAGAGCTTGCCGACGCCACATCTTTCACCTTCATGAACGGTCGGTAGAAACCCCTTCTCCAGCAAGAAAGGATGTACAGGTACCTTACGCCGGGATGTCTTGTTTTTGATGCGGCGTCCCGTGGCGGCGTCTGCATGGATGAAAATGTAGGTAATCCCTTCTTCTTCCCGGATGTCCGCAATGTCGAGTTGTCCTATTTCCTCAAGACGTGCCCCTGTGAAGATGCCCAACAAAACAAGGCGTTGGTAGTCCCGTTTCTCCTCCAGTGTAAGCCGATTGACGATTCCGTTGGAATGCGGGCCTTGTTCTTGCTGAAAAAGGGGAGAACAGAGAATGCCCCGGATGTCGTCCATGTCATAAGGAATACGGGAAGGCCCCGCATTGTTGGTGTTGTGCTGTGCAGGGTCAACGGCGCGTATCTGGTGCGCCGGATTCGTTTCAATGAACCCATTGTCAACGGCATGGCTCAAGACGGCCTTGATTGCCGTAAGTGCCTTGTCATTGATGGTCTTTGGGGAAAGTGTCTTTGGGTATGGATCTTCTGTCTTTCTGCTTTCAAGGCGTTTGATGACCTTGAGGATAGGAAGATTTTGAAGTTCCTTAGGAACACGGGAAGGGCATTTAAGAAGGGTGTCCTTGAACAGGCGGATATGTCGCGCCTTGATGCTCTGGACAGGCAGATCCCCGTTGATTTCCATGAAGCGGCGTACAGCGGCCCCAAAGTCCTGCGCTGTCTTGGGGGCGGGCTTGCGTTCGGCAAGGTAGCGTTCCCATACTTCCGAGAAAAGGGGATTGTCTTCATGTGTAGAGTCCAGGGAGACGCCAACAGCAACAACATCACCACTACAAATGATGTTGGATGGAACGGCGTATGACGCCCCCGCCAGCGGTGTTTCTACCCATTCCCCGGAGAGCCTCTTGAGAATGGCCTCTTGCGCCTTGCTTTCCGTCCGCATGATGGCAAGGGCAAGCTGATAGTAGGCGAGGTTTTCCTTGGCAATGTTCAGGTGTTCCCGCTCTATGAAGGCATCCGTAAGGTGGTGTACTGGGTAGGTTTCACCCTTGGCTATGAAGAAAGGCGCATCATGGATGAAGCGTTCGGCATAGGCGCGTTTGGCGTCCGTTTCCTCAGCCGTCAGCCCTACAGGGCGGATAACGGGGGCTGTTGCGGGAGGCGTGTAGGGGATGCCCTTTTTTTCGGAAAGCTCCCGTATCAGGTCTTCCCTTTCCTGTGCCTGTTGGCGTTCCCGTTCGATAGTTTCAGGAGACTTTGGGACAACGCGGGATGCTTCATCATCCGCAAGGGCGTAGTGCAGGTAAAGGAGAGAAAGCCGTTCAAGCTCAAGAGGCGAGAGGAACAGGGAACTTTCGGTAGACGTAGCGGCGGTTGTCGTTTGCCCTTGCGCCGTCGCCGCTGTCATTTGACCGTTCCGTCGGGCTTCCGCGAACTGTTGGTCAATCTTCACCCTCTCAAGATTTCCTTTCCGCTTGGCTTCACGCGGATTTTTGGTCTTGAGGCTGTAGGTGATCTCTTTCTTGGGGGCATAGTAGTCCAGCAGGTCAGAGGGAACCCTAACCCGAATGTAATAAACAGCCCCGCGCCGCACGATATTGGAGGATAAAGACAAGGCGTCCATGCCCCTCTGTGTAACACCTTTGTGTAACACTTGGAACAAGAACGCCTAAAAAGAAAAGCGGTTACTGTAAAAGCAACCGCTTATATTCTCATGGTGCCGAGGGCGGGACTCGAACCCGCACAGGAATTCCCACTACCACCTCAAGATAGCGTGTCTACCAATTCCACCACCTCGGCGCGAAAAGAGGTATATGCAAAACAGAGGCGGCTGGCAAGCTTTTTTTTGCGATTCAGTGAAATTTTTTCGCCTGTCCGCATGGGGTCCCGGCCTTTTTCCCTGTGCGGGCGTTACGGATGGCTCGAGTGGGGAGGAGCCGCATTCCTTGCTATGGAAGGGGAGGAGAAATCTGTTTGTTTCGGCTGCTGAGGGTTCTTTTCTGGGGGCCGCGGAACCCAGCGCTTGGGGAAGCCGCTTTGATCCGCACGCTAGAAGAGGGTGGCAGCGGCGGAAAGACGCGCTTTTCCTTCAATCTGTCGAAAAGGGTTGCCTTGCCGGGCTGTTGCATGTCAATGCAGGGGGAATCGGCTGAACAAGGATGGTGGGCATGAACGTCTCGTTTGAATACTACAAGGTCTTTTATCACGTGGCGAGGCTCGGGAGCATTACCCTTGCGGCCAAGGCGTTGTTCCTTTCGCAACCGGCGGTGAGCAAGTGCATACGGCAGCTTGAAAAGGTACTCGGCTGCGCGTTGTTTTATCGGATGCACAAAGGAATGCGGCTCACGCCTGAAGGGGAAGTGCTCTACCAGCACGTTGCGCAGGCCTGCGAGCAGATCGCCATCGGGGAAAAGAAGATTCAGGCCATGCTGCATCTGGACTGGGGGAGCATCCATATTGGTTCCTCCGATATGATCATGCATGCCTTCCTGCTCCCGTATCTGGAGCGGTTCCATAAGGATTATCCCAAGGTCCGCATCAGCACCATCACGGCATCGACGCCTGAAACGATTGCCTCGCTGCGGGCCCGCCGGATCGATCTGGGCGTCGTGTTTTCGCCAGTGGAAGAAAACGAGGATCTGGACATAATCCCCGTTTGCAGGGTTCAGGATACGTTTATCGCGGGTAACACATTTCGCCATCTGGAAGGCTCCGTGCTCTCGCCGGATGAGGTTGCCAAGCTCCCTATCGTGTGCCCGGAAAAGGGGACCAGCACCCGGGCGTATCTGGATGCGTTTTTCCAGTCGCACGGCGTTGTGCTTGACCCGGAATGCGAACTGGCGACGACGGTGCTGATCGTACCTTTTGCGGAGCGAGGGTTGGGGGTGGGCATAACCGTGCGGCGATTTGCGGAGGAGAGCCTCAGGGCGGGAAGCGTCTTCGAGCTCCAGACAACGCATAAGATACCGAAGCGGGCCATTGCTGTGGTGACCAGAAAGCGAAGCCAGATTTCACACGCGGGCCATGCCTTCATACGTTGCCTGACCGGAAAAGAAACTGAAGAGGCCGGAGGTGAGCAACCGCGGGAAAAGTGTGGTCCAGGCTGATCGAATCATTAACTTAAGGGCATGTTTCTCATGAGTATATTTCATTTTACGCATGAATGGGCGTAGCGTACGAACGGGAGGCAGGAGGCGCCCACGTTGCGGAGGCGTACGGCCAGAATGGCCGTCGCGCGAGGGGACGCCGGTTTTGCAGTAAGGGGATATGCCATTATGAAAAGAGGTTACCTGTTTATTGCACTGGCAACGCTGTTTTTCAGCACGATGGAAATCGCGCTCAAGGAAGTTGCCGGACTGTTTAATCCTGTCCAGTTGAACCTCACGCGGTTTCTCATCGGCGGCCTTGTCCTTATCCCGTTCGCCAGGCGGATGCTCAGGAAGCGCGGTGTCCGGATCGACGGCTTGAGCCTCGTTAAACTGGCCGGGCTCGGCTTTCTGGGGATTGTGGTCAGCATGACCTTGTATCAGCTCGCCGTGGAGAACACGAACGCCTCGGTCGTCGCCGTCCTGTTCAGCTGCAATCCCGTGTTCGTGCTCGTTTTCGCCGGGCTCATCCTGCGCACGCAGATCCTGCGCCAGCACGTCATGGCGCTGGTGCTGGAATGCCTCGGCATCCTTATCCTGATCAATCCTCTGGATACGTCCATCAGCACGGCGGGCATCACGTTCACCCTGCTGTCCACGGCGGTGTTCGCCCTGTATGCCGTGCTCGGGACCAAAATGTGCGCCAAGTATTCCGGCGTGGTCGTGACATGCGGGAGCTTCCTGTTCGCCAGCCTTGAAATGGCGACCATCGTCGCGGTCAGCCGCCTCTCGGCGGTCGCCGGGGTTCTCGCGGACATCGGGCTCGGCCTTTTCGCGGATATCCCCCTGCTTTCCGGGTATACCCCGTTCAGCGCGCTGATGATGCTGTACATCTGCGTCGGCGTGACCGGGGCGGGCTTTGCCTGCTACTTTATGGCGATGGAGGCGACCTCTCCGATCACCGCCTCATTGGTCTTCTTCTTCAAGCCCGCCCTCGCGCCCGTGCTGGCCTTGGTTTTTCTGCAGGAAGCCATTCCGGTGAGCATGGTGGTGGGCGTCCTGTTTATCCTCGCGGGTTCGCTGGTTTCGCTTATCCCTGCCTTGTCCATGATTCCCGCGATGGCACTCGGAAAGGTATGGTGCTGGAAGCAGGGCCGGGCCTGACGCCTTTCCGCAGACGGGCAACGGCGTTTTCCCTCTTCCCGCAAAAAAAGCCCGGACAAAAACCGTCCGGGCTTTTTTGTGGAGGGATGTCGTTTAGTTCCAGGGCTGCTTACCGCAAGCCTTCAGATATTCGTTGATGGCATCCTTGCCGCCCACGAAGTCCGCCATTTCAGGCCACACCTTTTCAATGGCGACTTTTTTCCACTGATCTTCGTCTTCGAGCTGGGAAACCTTGAGCCCTCCGGCCACGAGTTCCCGCTTGGAGGCTTCGGCCTGCTCGACCTGGAACAGCAGGGATTTTTCCTGCGCGTACTTGCCCGCATCGATCAGGATCTGACGGACTTCGGGCGTCAGTTTTTCGAAAACGCGCTCGCTGATCACCAGCGGCTGGAGATGGTAGGTGTAGTGCACCTCGGTCAGGTAGCGCTGGTTGGCTTCGTTGAACTTCATGGCCCGGAAGCCGATGTAGCCGTAACACTGGCCGTCGACGTCGCCGGACTGGAGGGCGTTGAAGGTCATGGACCACGGGATGAGGGACGGGATAGCCCCGAACGCCTTGTAGGTGGCGATCATGACCGCGCTTTGAGGCACGCGGAATTTCAACCCCTTCATATCGCTCAGTTTGGTAATCGGGTGCTTGTCGTTGGAGATGAAGCGGAATCCCGTGTACGTCCACGTCAGGATACGGAACCCGGCTTCGGTGGCGTACTTGTTCAGCAGTTCCGCAGGGGCGCCGTTGGTCCCGGCCACGACCTCGTTCAGGTTGGCGAACAGGTAGGGCAGGGTCAGAAGGCCCAGCTTCTTTTCAAGGGGCACGATGTTGGCGATGCCGCCAAGGGCCATGTCGAGCGTGCCCTTCTGGACCTTGCGGAAACGTTCCCCTTCGTCGTCGCCCGGCGAGCCGCCGTAAATGCAGACAACCTGGATGGCGCCGTTGGTCTTGTCTTCCACATATTTTTTGAACGCATTGCCCACGACGCCCATTTCGGAGCTTTCGGGATCGCCCATGGCGATCGTCAGCGTCGTGTGCGGCGCGGCGGCGGGCGCGGCGGAAGCGGAGGCGGCGCACAGGAAGAACCCCGCCATCAGCAAGGAAACGATGGTTTTGCAGCTCATAGCATTCTCTTCTTTCTGATTGGCTTGTGTGAAGCGAAGGCGGCGGGAGGGCCCCGCCGCCCGGCAGTTATTGCAGCCCGGTACCCATGAGGTTGGGCAGGAAGAGCACGATATCCGGGAACATCACCAGAATGGCGATGACGGCGATGTTGATCGCCACGAGGGGCAGCGCCTTGAGGGATATTTCCTCAAGGGAAATATTGGCGATACCGGAGGCGATGAACATGTTTTCGCCCAAGGGCGGCGTGGAGAACCCGATGCCGCAGCAGCAGATGAGGATGATGCCGAAATGGATCGGATCAACCCCGTATGCTGTCATAATGGGCAGCAGAACCGGCGTCACCAGCATGATGATGGCAAGGGTTTCCATAAACATGCCGAGGAACAGCAAGAGGATAACCACAAAGAACCACACCAGGTTCACATTGTTGGTGAAGGACAGGATCCAGTTGGCGATTTCCACCGGGATCCGGTACGAGGTGAGCAGGTAGCCGAAAGCCGTTGCCGTGAAGACGAGCACGAGCACGCGGCCCGTCAGCCAGGACGTGGTCTTGAGGGACGCCATGAAACTTTTCAGCGTCAGTTCCTTATGGATGAAGATACCCACGAGGATGGTGTAGAAAATGGCCACGACGGCGGCTTCCGTCGGCGTGAAGATACCGGCGTAGATGCCGCCAAGGATGATCACCGGGGCGAGGATGGACCAGAAGCCGTCGCGCAGGGAGTGGATGAAGGTCTTCATGGACCAGTCCAGCCCTTCCGTTTTGAGGTTCCGGCACAGGAAGAAGTGCATGACGCTGAGGCCGATGGCGATGAGGATGCCCGGGATGATGCCGGCCATGAACATTTTGGAAATGCTCTGCTGGCCGGATACGCCGTAGATGACCATGGGGATGCTCGGCGGGATGATGATGCCGATGCCGCCCGCCGTGGCGGTGGCGGCGGCCGCATAGCCTACGTTATAGCCTCGCTTGGCCATGGCCGGGATCATGAGCATACCCACGGCGGCCGTGGTCGCGGGGCCGGATCCGGAAATGGCGCCGAAGAAGACGCAGGACAGGGTCGTGGAGATCGCGAGGCCGCCGGGCGTGGGGCCGACGATGTTTTCGGCGACATGCACGAGACGTCTGGACACGCCTGCCGCTTCCATGAGTGAGCCCGCTAGGACGAATGCCGGCAACGCCATGAGCGGGAAGGCCGTCAGCGAGGCGAAGGCACGTTCGATCATCAGGCTGAGGTCAATGTCGAGCACGATGAAGCAGGCCATGGTCGCAACGCCGAGGGCGACCATGATCGGGCTGCCGATAAGGAGCAGCACGAAGAAGATGCCGAACAGCAGAAGGCCGATGTTCGCGGGGGAAAGGGCTTCCATCATTCCTTGTCTCCTTCTGCCATGAGCGTCTTTTGGCTTTCTTTGATGGATTCCTGATCCGGGTCAAGAATCTCTTCTTTCAGGATGTACTTGATGACGTTCACCTGAACGATGCGGATGGCCATCAGCAGGAAGCTCAAGGGGAAGACAAGGTAAACCATGCCCAAATCCCAGTCCAAGGCCGGGGTTGCGTACGGGAACTCCACGAGGTCGAGGACGGCGATATAGCCTTCCCACGCCATGATGAGCGAAAAGCAGAGCCAGATGATGTCCCCGATGAACAGGAACAGGTTGCCCACCCATTTGGGCGCTCTGGAGAACTGGAGCGTCACGCGGTTCAGGGCGCACAGGCGCGTCGCATAACATGCGCCGAACAGGATGAACCAGATAAAGGCGAAACGGGCGATTTCTTCCGTCCACGGCAGCGACATGTTGATCTGCCGCAGGACGATCTGGAGCAGAATGACGACGACAAAGAAAACCAGCAGGAACTGGCACAGATAGCTTTCGAAGTGGTCCAGAAGGGCCAGGACTATTTTTTTCACGTTTGCTATTCCTCCTCCCAAATCCTTAAAAAGCGCGGGACGGCATTCCCCGAACGGGCGCCGGGCCGGAAAAAGGCGGAACCCGCGGCAAGAAGACATTCCGTACAGGAGGAATCCGTGTTCCCCTGCCTCTGACGCCGTTCCGCAAGAACAGACCGACGCCAGCGGCGCTACACGGATTCCTTCCGTACTCAAGAGGGCAGGGTCCGCCCCCGCAGACCCGACCCTATGTCTTCATGACGAATTACTTCCAGGCGTCCTTGCCGCAAGCCTTCAGGTATTCGTTGATGGCGTCCTTGCCGCCCACGAAGTCAGCCATTTCGGGCCACACCTTTTCGATGGCGGCCTTCTTCCACAGGTCCTCGTCTTCAAGCTGGGAAACCACGAGGCCGCCGGCAATGAGTTCCTTCTTGGCGGCTTCGGCGTTTTCGAGCTGGAACTTCAGGACGGCATCCTGAGCGTACTTGCCCGCGTCAACGATGACCTTCTGCATTTCGGGGGTCATCTTCTTAAACACGCGTTCGCTGATGACCAGAGGCTGCAGCTGATAGGTGTAGTGGACTTCGGTGAGGTATTTCTGGTTGGCTTCGTTGAACTTCATGGCCTTGAAGCCGATGTAGCCGTAGCACTGGCCGTCCACGACGCCCTGCTGGAGGGCGGTGAAGGTTTCGGCCCAGGAGATGGGGGTCGGGCTGCCGCCGAAGGCCTTATAGGCGGCGATCAGCACGGCGCTCTGGGGCACGCGGAACTTCAGGCCCTGCATGTCGGCCATCTTGGTGATGGGGCGCTTGGAGTTGGAGATGTAGCGGAAGTCCGTGTAGGTCCACGTGAGGATGCGGAACCCGGCCTTGGTGGCGTACTTGTTCAGCAGTTCGGCGGGAGCGCCGTTGGTGCCGGCCACGACTTCGTCGATGTTGGCGAACAGGTAGGGCAGGGTCAGCAGGCCGAGCTTCTTTTCAAAGGGCACGAGGTTGGCGATGCCGCCCATGGCCAGAGGCAGGGTGCCTTTCTGAACGTTGCGGAAGGCTTCGCTTTCGTCGCCCAGCGAGCCGCCGTAGAAGCACTGCACTTCCACTTTGCCGCCCGTTTTTTCTTCCACATACTTCTTGAAGGCATGGCCGACGACACCCATTTCGGAATCTTCGGGGTCACCCACTGCAACTTTCAGCGTCGTTTCCGGCGCGGCGGATGCGGGGACGGTCCACAGAAGCAGTGCCGCCAGTACAAGGGGAAGCATCTTCTTGTAGCTCATGAATGTTCTCCTCTCTCTTGGTTGGATTGTGAAAAAAAACCTATTGTCGACACTAGCACAGAAAATAATTGAAGGCTAGAGGGAGGAGAAAAGAGGCAGGGGGGATTGCCGTAATATACAGAATACATTGTAATACTGAAAATTTATCAGCATTTTGAGCAAGAACGGGCCTGATGCCCGCTATTGTGCGAAACGCGGGATTTGTATGCATTTTAAGTGGATAGTATTTTTATTTCAGTATGTTTGATGTATGAAAGATATTTTTGTGCAAAATATTTCTGGAAAAATAAAGAAGTCTTTTCAGTGATACTGTCAAAAACTATAGGTTACAATAACCATATTGATTTATTGATATAATTGTATCAAACTGTTCATTGGAATGCATTTGTATATTGCGTAGGGGAGCCGTAAATGTTGCAAAGAAGAGACGCTGTCTTGAGAATGCCATATGTTCCATAAAGAACATGGTATGCTGTTCTCCAGACTGCTTTTCTTCGCCAGAACATGGTTTTGCATACATATCATGGGGTCTTTATTTGGATAAATAGATGGATATGCCCTGATGAAATATCCATTTATATCTTCACACGATTCTTTTTCCTTCCCGTTGTTTTGTTTTTATACCCGTTGATGTCTGTCGACACATAAAGGCGCGTGACGGCGGTGCCCCTGGGCATACAGTCGGAAACCATCCGCGATCGGTAAAGGCAGTCCTCCAAAACGGGTGATCGGGAGGGACGCCTTGCCGCCTGCGGGACAAACGCCAAAAGCCCCCTGGCTAGAATGGCCCGGGGGCTTTTGGCGTCCTTCAGGACGGGCGCGGGGCGCGGGAAACGGCCCGCTACGCTTGTTTCATGGATGGGGCGCCGTTTGGAGCGGGCGGGACCCTAGTACCGCATCCCGGAAAAGTCGCCGTAACAGTCGTGGCTGGTGGAGGCCTGTTTCGGGTCCATCAGGACGGCTTCCCACATTTCCGTGTAGTAGACGCAGGTGCCGGGATTTTGGGCGGCGGCCGAGAGGTGATCCCTCGCCTCAAAAACGGGCCATGAACATTTGAGGGACAGCGCGTCGTTGAAAGAATCCGCTTCCACGATTTCGGAAGCGCCCTGGACAAGGTTCATGTTCATCCCTGAGTAGTAAACAAGCTTGTACTGAGACATGGCGGTGTGTCCACGGGGGGAGAGGCTGGCTCTCCCCCCGCCGTGTTAAGGATTAATGAAGGCCGGGAAGAAGATATTTACTCACAACGAACAGAACCACAAGCAGGACGATGCCCAAAGTGATGCCGCCCTTGATGAGCTTGAGCTCCGTTTCGTCCATGGGCTCGTATTCCATCTTTTGTATTTCTTCATGAAACTTCACGTCGTTCTTCTTTTCTGCCATGATCGTTCTCCTTAGCTAAGCAGTGTGTGAAATCAGGAGGCCAGAGGAGGGGTCATGCCGTGGAAGAACAGCCACGAGATGAACAGCCCAAGCCAGATGATGAAGCCGAACAGGCATACCACATAGACGATGGCCAGTCTGCCGATGCCTTCCTCCATGAGCTTGCGGAAGTTCGACACCATGCCGATGGTGAAGAAGGTGAGCAGGAAGAAGATGACGCGGAACGCGTTCAGCGTACCGGAAACGCTCGCGCCGGTCTTCTGCAGCTCGGGGGACTGGAGGCAGATGATGAGGAGAATGGCAAACGTGATGATATAGCCGAGCACGAAGCGGGGGAAACGGGCCCACACGTCGCCCCAGTGCATGGTCCGGTCGCCGGACTTGTCAAACTTGGTGCACCATACCCATGCGAGGACCAGGGCCCACACGCCGATGAATACGTCGATGAAGATCTTGACGGTGGTGGTGACCATGATGATCCAGCCGGGTTCCCAGTTGATCCCGGCTTCGGCGGCCTTGGCGAGGATCAGCGATTCGGCGATGGCGCCGGAAGCGATGGCTCCGCCGTCGGACTTGACGGCGAGGCCCATCCAGCCGCCCGCGACCATGGGTTCTCCGGTCAGGAAGTGCTGCGCGATGAAGGGGAGGATCAGCATTTCGATGCAGGTGAATACCACGACGAGCGAGGAAACCATGATCGGAACGACGGGCCGGGAGCGGATGGCCGCGCCCGTGGCGATGGCGGCGGAAACGCCGCAGATGGAGATGCCGGACGCCAGCGGGGCCGCCCATTCGCGGTTGAACTTGAAGTACCGGCGGGCGACGTAATAGACCACGCACCAGTAGAGGAGATAGGCTTCAACAATGGCGCACAGTCCCCGGAAAATGATGTGCCCGGCGAAACCGGCGGCGTCGGCGGCCTTCACGCCGAGTTCCGCGCCCATGATGACGATGGCGATCTTGACGAACAGCTCGGGACGGCAGGCGTCCTTCAAAGATTCCGCAAGATTCGGCATAAAGTTACTGATCACGATGCCCATGACGAGGGCGAGGATGAGCCCCGCCTCGGTGCTCAGGCCCAGCGCCCACGGAATCCCCTGCGCCTTGAGCTGGGTGGGGTTGGCCGCGATGTAGGCGTTGGCGCCCAGCGTATAACAAATCATGGCGATAAAGAAGATGATGGTGAAGGACTTGACGAACTTCACCACGTCGCTCCCCATGAGCTTCACACAACAAGCCAGTGCGCCCGTCAGGATGGCATAGGTAGCGAACAGTGCGCCATAGCCGGGGAGAAGACCTTTGGTGGCGGGACGCCACGCGTCAAGCGGATCGCCCACCCACATGCCGATTTTGACGGCCCAGCCGAGCATGTCTATCCCGCTGAACTTGAGCAGGGCAAGGATAAAGATGACGCTTCCAAGCAACAAGGCTACGCGATCTTCATTCAACGGCTTTCTTACGGTTTCCATATTCCTCACTCCGAAATATGTTCTTAAGTAATGCGAAATGGTCCTAAAGCATGAGTCCAGCCCCCTCGACCGGGTGCACGCTGAAAAAGACGGAGGAAACGGTCCTCATTCACGGGAACGGATGCCGTTCTCGTGTCAGGCGTGTCCGGGAGCATGAAAGAGCCTCTTTCAGCCATATCCGATCTGGAGACTTACGAGAGGGAGCGCGGAGGAGCGAAGGGGAGTGGGAGCATCCCGTGAAAGTCGCACAGTTTGGGAAGAAAATCATTTTGCAGGCGGCAAAGATGGATTTTCCTGACGACGGGGGCGTAGAGAAGAAAACCAAGCAAGAGGGAAAGCAACGGAAGAAGAGGTTCTATGCCGCTTGTATTTGTATTGTAATTTAAACGCTTGTGCTCAGCAATACGCTGCGTTACGGCATATTCGCAGATTTCTTCGGATACGATGTTTTCTCTGTCTTCGAAGTAAAAGGTATTCTCTATTGCTGCATATTGCCATACACCACAGATCATTGTGAACACAAAAAGTGTGCACATGAATTTTTGTGTGACTGAAGGAATAGGCATACAACAGCTCTCTGGGTATTATTCGGATGGTATAGTGAATTTTTAAACTTGAAAATAGAACATGTCAATACGATTTGATATTATTTTATCAGACAGTATATTTCCATTGAAATAATACTGCATACTAGGCGAACCCCACAGCGTTTAAAAGGAAAAAGGAACAGGCCGCCAGAAGACCGGAAGCGGGAATGGTAAGGACCCAGGCAATGATGAGGTGCCCCGCGACCCCCCAGCGGACGGCGGTGAGGCGCTTGGTCGAGCCTACGCCGAAGATGCAGGCCGTGATCGTGTGCGTCGTGCTGATCGGCGCACCAAGGAGCGACGCGCCGGAGATGACCAGTGCGGCCGACGTTTCGCTGGCGAAGCCGTGAACGGGTTCCAGTTTGAAGATCTTATGCCCCATAGTTTTGACGATTTTCCAGCCGCCCATGGCAGTACCGAGCGCCATAAAGGTGGCACAGAGGCACTTGACCCAGAGGGGGACGGCTATCGTTTCGATTTCGTTGAAAATGAAGAGGGCAAGGGTGATCACCCCCATCGTTTTCTGGGCATCGTTCATACCGTGGCTGGTCGCCATGAACGCCGCCGAGAGCACCTGAAGCCGCGTGAAGGCCGTATTGAGCTTGTTCCGCGCGCACTTTGCGCACAGGAACATGATGAGGAACATGACCAGCAGCCCCATACCGAATCCAGCCAGAGGGGAGAGGACCAGCGGCAGCAGTATTTTGGTCAGGATGGAGCCCCCGTTGAGGGATGAAAAGCCGGCATAGGCCACGGCGGCCCCCATGAGCCCTCCTATCAGCGCATGGGAGGAAGAGGAGGGGATCCCGAAATGCCATGTGAACAGGTTCCAGCCTATCGCCCCGATCAGGGCCGCAAGCACCAGCGGCTGGCAGTTTGCGACAATATCGGGGTGGACAATGCCCGCTCCGAGCGTGTTGGCGACCTTTGTCCCTAAAAACGCCCCGATCAGGTTGAGGGTGGCTGCCATGATGACGGCAGTCCGAGGGCTCAGCACCTTGGTCGAAACCACGGTAGCGATGGCGTTGGCGCAGTCGTGAGCGCCGTTGGTGAAATCGAAGATCAACGCCACGATGATGATCAGAATAAGGAGGAAGGAAACGTCAAACATACTTCAGCGCAACCTCCTCAAGCGTGTCGGCGAGATCCGATACCGCATCGACCGTGCGCTCCATGCGGTCGTAGACCTGCCCCCAGAGGATGAGCTCCCTGACGCGTTCAAACGTTTCGATCTCGCTGTCCATCAACTCGGCAAGCCCGGTCGACTGGAACATTTCACAGTCGGACTTCCTGGATTTGAGCGTATGGATGTGCGCGGACACCTCTTTCTTCATGGAAATTTCATCCAGCATGGACTTCGTGTCCCGCAGCATCCCCCGGATCCTTTCCGTGATCATCTGAGCGGGAAAACGCTGGTACATGAACCCGGAAACAAAAAAACGGTTGGCAAGATGCTGTATCTTATCCGCCACCCGTTCCTGGGCCATGTTGATCGCATGGATATCCTCACGATCGATGGGTGTGATGAACGTCTGGGAGAGATGCTGAGTGATGCTCCGATAGAGCCGATCCGCCTCTTCTTCCAACAGGTTGATCCGCTTCAGATGGCGCTCCGACGCTTCCGTGTTGTCCATGACGACGGCGAGCGCCTCCGACATCTCTTGCAGGAGGGCGTTCTGCTGTACCAGAAGCTCGAAAAAAGGGACGGTCTGAGGCAAAAAGCGTGCAAACATTCTTCTGTCCTAACGGTTGAGTATGGAAAAACAGGGACGGTGTACGTTCCTGAACAGCCGCTGAAAGTGGGCAGAATGTGAGGCGATGCCTGATAAAGAAAAAAGACCTTCACGGCATGACTGCCGTGAAGGTCTCACTTATCAAGCAAACACTTGATGGTAACGCCAGGCCGTAAAGCCATGCTGTTGACGCTACCGGGGTCTCAAGGACCCAGCTACTCCCCTTACACTTCTTCTAGAGGATAGAATACGGCATCTTTTATGTCAATGCTTTTTTCTTTTTTTCACAATGGCCTTATCCATAGAATCGTTCCTTTACGGCATACAACCGTAAGAAGAACGAGCTGTGAGACAATCCATGTTCCTTTCCATTGAATAGATGCAGGATAAGCAGAAGGCTGTTGCACAAAACCATCATGAAAAAGTCTGTGGAGATACGTCTTAGGAGTACACAAGCTGAAGCATGATGGACGTAGAAAATCAAGATACGGTAAAATGCACCTCGAATAGAGTCGTGGAAAAGGATTTTTCAGACAACGTTGAACACAGAAAAAGCCCTCAACCATTCAGGTCAAGGGCTTTTCGGACTTTATCGGATGTCTTGGAGTTTCCAAGTGGCGGAGAGGGTGGAATTCAGGTTTAATCACCCTAACTCATTGATCTTTATACCTGCACTAGCTTTAACTTACATAAAGTGTATCCCTAAAATGGATACTTTTCAAGCTACATTTAGTTATGTTATCCTTTTACACAGATTTTGAAATTGATTTTGTAAATGAATATCATGTTTAGAATCTATGTAGCTTAATAAGTGAAGTTAGATGGTAATATATACTAAATATATAATGTATGGGAAAATATGTGAAGTTACATCACATATTGAATATTCAAAATTTGATATCGATAATATTAATAAATTTTTAATTGCAATCGATAAAGAATTTTACCAAATAAATCGAAGTATATCATTTATTGATGTATTAAAAAAATTGTAATAGAAATACAATTGATATTGACTATGCAGAGCTTGGGTTTGTAGCAAATACAATATCATTAATAGGATTAGAATACAGCATCAATGATGAAATAATAAAAGAATGGTTGCGTATTATAAAAAACGAGGCGAAACGAATTGTAAGTAATAAAATACTTGAAATTGATAATGTCCCTAATGGATACAATAGTATTGAAAATATTTGGAATATGTTGAAATATGTATCAATATATAAACATGATATTGATTCTGAATTGAGAAAATATGTTTTTGAAAAAGCTTCTGGGTATATTGGAGTCAAAGGAACAAATAATAAAGATAAGAGAAATAATATTCGTTCATGGCTTGGGCTTTCAACGTTAAAAAACAATATAAAAATAAGGCATTGCAATATTTTTATTTTTTATCAAGACAGACAAGTGAATATTTATCATGTGAAATATTACAACAAAAAATAAATGTACATTCAGAATATGTATTTCAATTAGCAAAAAATATAATATTAACATATGAAACATCATCACAAGATGATCTTAATAATAAAATATATAGTGCATTTTCACATTTTAAATTAGAAAATAATTACGTAAAAATTGTATCAAAGATTAGTTGTAATGATGTAAATACAGCGTATAATATACTAAAATTTATTCGCAATGGTCGATTTAGTGGATATACTATTAAGGAATTGATATGTCTTGTTTCAGAAAAATATAATATTTCCTATTCAAACACTGAAAGAATATATTATAAATCGTTAAAAGATTCAAATAAAAATATTAAACATCTACTTGGAAATCATGGAAATTATTGTTTTGTTTGTGATAAGTATAGTAATAACAGTAATAAAAACTATATAAATTTTATTGAAAAAATAATGATTTTGCAGGTTGCACGGAAAGAGTATGATAAAGCTAGAGAATATAATAAATTAAATACCAATGAGCGTTATAGAAGAGCATCTTATTTTTCAAATGTCGTAGAAAAGTATAGAGAAATATTGAGTAAGACAAAAGATGAATATGTCCACAATAGAGTTATAGAGCTTTACAAAAATAGAAATAAATATAAAAAAAGTATAGCACAAAAGCTAACTAAAGAGAAAGAATAATTTCGGACGGGTGGTCTAGCGACTAAAAAAATACCCCTGAAAAATGTGGGAGAAATTCCTCGAGTACAAAGGTATAGTTGTATCATTCAGTAACTAGCTGAAGATAATAATTTTATACCATTTTTTGAGGAGTTTGACAATGGACATCACCAATTCTACCGAAAAAAAGCCCCGGGCCGCCCGCACCCCTAAGTCCGTAATTGAGGAACGTTACGCCATCTTCAAAGATCTTGCAAAAGAGAAACTGACCTTCGACGAGATGGTAGAAGTAACGGGTTTTCCGGAAAGCCAGGTTGAGAGCTTCGAGCTCAAGATGTTCAAGGAAACAAAGAACCCCCTCAATGACTCTGAAGGGGTATTCAACCTCGACAAGCTCCTCGCGGAACTAAAGAAGAATATCCTTTCGGCGGTATCCTCCGGTGGAATCTGGACGCTTGATTGGGACGCTAATGACCAGTCGGCGACGATAACCCGGCATTTTCCTTCGGTTCCCACCGATTTGACGGAGCGGCTCAAAGCAGTTCGTCCATCCAAGCCAACTACCGAGTCCGATTAACCTTAATAGCGGCTCTTCCCTTTGGGGGAGGGTCGCTATTTTATTTACCAAATTAAGGAGATTTGCATGTGCGATAGGACTAATAAGCTAAATCTCAATGGAATATATAATCTTAGATCAGATAAAATAGTATTACCCCGTAATATAAATATTAATTATCTAGATAAGGAAATATTTCTGAAAAAAATAGAAGAAGAACTCAATTCATTTACAAATTCATACCATTCACTTTTTGTTAGAATGCTTCCTATACTTATTGATGATTACTGTGTTTCAATGTACAATCTTAAGAACATAGATACATCTCTTTCTTTATTGGGATGTATTGCTTCGATAGCTGCTGCGGATAGAGGGTTTCATATGGTAAAATCTCCAGATGATCAGCTAAATAATCTATCCGTAATAATAAGTGCAGGTATCCACTCCGGTGGAGGAAAAAGTACAAGCCTTGAACCTTTTATTAATATATTTAAAAAAAGGGAAGAGCTCGAAGGAAAGAGAGTTGAAGAAAAAAACTACTGTATTCAGGCAGACCTTGACGAAATCAAAAATAAATTGCGAAGGGCTCAAAAGTCTAGCAATCGAGAAATAAATATACAGTGTAGGAAAAAAAATTAATGAACTTACATTAAAACAACGCTCATCTCCATGTCTATTGATGACTGATATCACACCAGAAGGATACAATAGTTACATGGAAAAACAGGGCTACGTAATAAGATTAGAACCTGATGGTGGAACGTTAAAAAATAAAATTCAGAAGCTACAGAAAAATTTTTGGCAAAATGAACCGGTAACGGATGTTCGTGTTTCCCAAGCTAGTCGTAGGATACGAGATCCTTTCTTTGTGGATCTATGTTTTACTCAACCCAAATATTACAATGAATTGGTATCAGATAATGACAATATTGAAAGTGGATATACATCACGCATGATTATGTATTCTCCATCTTCTCTTCGCTTATCTGAACAGTATAGTCGATATCATAATTCAGACGCTTATAATCTTTTTGAGAGGGCGTTAAATACAATTTTTGATAATTCTGAAACATATCTCGAATCTGTTGAACGCGAACATATTATTTATACCCTTTCTGATACCGCAAGTGAATACTATAAAAATTTTAAAGCGGATATGGCCCAAGAGGCTGAAGTATCCAGAGTTCCGGAATGGTGTAGGAGGGCTGCACAACAATCGCTTAAGCTAGCAGCTATATTTAGGCTAGCTGAATATCCTGATAATGATCCTAATAATATAATTAGTAATACTGAAATGGACTCGGCAATTGCTGTTATTTTGCAAGTATATGAGCATGTTAAACGAAGTGTCATATCTTTTAATGATGAAAAAACTCACCAGTGTATACTTAGAATTGCTAAAATGTGTTGTGAAGATTTAGGAAGCGAATTTACAGCAAAGGACGTTGCTCAAAGCCTGAAAACTTCCTATTCCAGTAGCATTGTACATGATGCATTAAACTATCTTGAGTATAAAAATTTTATTTATGAAAAAAGAACAAACAGAGTACCGCGCAGAGGAAGACCACAAAGTAAAATTTACGTAAATAATATATATTGGATCTAGATTATTAATTATAATTTTACAAAAAGCGGTTACAGAACCGCTTTTTTCTATGCATTAATCAGTTTTTGTGAATAGGGAGAATGGACTTTTTTTATTCAAAGAATTCAATTTATAGAAGCTATAAATGTTTTTGACGTCTAAAAATGATACTGCTTGAGTCCTTATGTCTATTGATTTTATATATACAAATTTATAAAGTAGATGTGTAAAAAAATAGTTTTTTAAATTAATTTACTTTATTTTATACATATTGAGTTAACTTTTAAGAACAATAAAAAATGCAACGCTGTAACTGTTTACAGTTATATTGAAATCGATTTTATGGTATTGTTATAAAAATATATTTTAGGTTTTTAGTAGTACTAAACTGAATAAGTATTTAATAGAAAATATAAAAATAATATTATGTTATATAATAAAATATATTTCATATGAATTAAAAATAGAAAAAATAATTAAAAATAGACTTAGTTATTGTTTATAGTTATATGATCTATTCATTTTTTAGTATTGTATAGAAATAAAATTAGGTTAATAATAAATTATATTATTATGAAATATAATGTTTTACAACATTATACTTATGTTATGAATTTAATAAATGAGTTTTTGTATGTACTGTAAAGTAAAAACAGACGATACTTACAAAGGTCTAAATATTCTTCCTTATCGCAAACATGGTGAAGAGAAAAGAGTAGATATATTGGAAAGGTTACGTTCGATATTGTTTTACATGCTAGACAATCATTGTAAAGTTATTCAAACTAGTTTTGATTTACATTATCCAGAATTACAAGATTTTGAATACATGAACAGAGATATTTATTCTTTTATTAACGAATTTATTAAATCACTTAACAAAAGATATTGTTCTGGTCATTATGTTGATACGAAATATCTTTGGGTAAGAGAGCAGAAAACAAGTTGCCATCCTCATTACCATATTGTTGTTTTCTGTAATGGTAACGCCATACAGAGTCCATACACTATTTTTAATAAAGCTGAATATTATTGGTTTAAAACTATAGTATATCAAGATAAAAAACTTATTGATTATTGTGATAGAAGCAATGGAATAAAACATGAGAATGGCATTATGATAGATGTTAATAAAAATGACTTTGAGAAACAACTAAACAATGGATTTAGAGATTCAAGTTATCTTGCCAAAATATGTTCAAAAGATATTCGTGATAAATATTCTTGTGTATTTGGAAGTAGCCAGATTTCACCGTTTAAACAGAATGAGTGAAAACAACTTAAATGGATCGAAAATATTATAACTGACGAAACAACACAAAATATTTGAAAAAAATGAAAGTGAATTAACTAGAAAAATAAATTCATACACTTATTAATTTTTATTGAAAAATGATTTGTTACACAATTAAAATAAATACTGCAAATACTAAAATATGAATCAAACTGGATACATCATTTCACGATTAGAAAAATATTTACAATATATAATTTCAAGATAATGATTTTCTAAAAATATTTGAAGAGTATACAGTCCTAAAACTATTTTCAATTTTGATTCAGCTGATATTGGTACAAGATTTGAAAATAAACAAAAAATATCTATAATGTGATTAATTTGAAAAGTTATCTGTTACAATTTACTGTTTAAATATTGTATGTAATGAAAAGTAATTAAATAAAAGGAATAAAATATGAAATACTGTGAAGAAGATCTTTCATATAAAATTGTTTCAGCAAATGATTTGCTTATATTTTTTGGAGATGCACTTGTAGCTATCATTAACGATAAAATGCCACCTGAAGTTCCACATTCTGTACGTGAATTTCTCGTAGAATGTGCTGAACTGGGTGGATTAGAATTATTATATTTATATCAAAAAATTATTATTTTGATATCTGAATATAGAAAAAGTAAATAAAAATAGCTTGCAAAATACAAATCAACCCTGTATATAAAATTGAAATATATAGGAGGTTTATTATGGCTCTTGAAGATAAAGATCTATTTAGTGCTATTTTTAATAAATATAGTGATCAACCTATTGAATTTGTTATGGAGCAATACGAGAAGGCTAAGAATATCAACCTTGAAATCGAACGTAGGCAGAGCCTGAGAGGTTATGTTGATATCACTCCTCCATCTATTCCCCAAAATACTGGAGAAGTAAAACAGATAGAACCTGATGTTGAATCTGTTCCCAAAAAGAAATTTTCCAAGCGTAATCTTGTCATCAAGCCTGATGAAGCCATTACGGATGATACAATTAAATGTTGTCTGTGTGGGAAGGAACGTTCCTCTCTTACTTTGAGACATCTTGCTACGCATGGTATTAGTGTTGAAGAATATAAAAAATTGTGCGGATATGCTCCTGAACAAAAATTGATGTCAAATAATCATGTTGAAAAAGTGCGTAATAATGTTATAAAGGCACAGAAAGCTAGAAAAGGTTCAAAAAAAGTTGCAGATATTGAAGAAAAATAAGCTGGTTCTCATACTTAGCGAATAGTCACTATGGGATACTTTTAATAAGCCATATTGCAGTCTTAGTACTGCAATATGGCTTATCTTTTGTATTTATTGCTTTATCTAGCATATTGCTATAACATTGATTCGCCTATAGAACAGGTAATACTCAACAAAATACAATAAATATAATAAGTAATTTGTATTAGGAGGAACGATGGCTACGCTCAACCAGGCTAAGATCATCAAGGCATTGGAAAAAATAGTTACAGCGCCGAACGATGACTTTATTTTCTCCTTTCTTTCAGCCTACGGAACTCCAAAAGCGACGATCAGGCTTCTTCAGATGGGAGATCCACAGCGTAATGTAGCCAAAATAGATGGCGATATTGCACTCTCCAGGCAGATTTTTTTCACCCTGTTACAGATGGTTCCTCTCTTGAACAGGCTTTTGAGGATATATTTGCCCTTTCTATGATTGAGCAGCAAAAGATACGGTTTATCCTTGTAACGGATTACACGACGGTCATTGCCTATGACAGGACAGTCAAAGACCAGACAACGTTCGACTACAGCGATTTCAAAACGAACTATGAATTCTTTCTGCCTCTGACGGGATTGTACGAGAAGGCCATTGCCTATTCCGAGCACCCTGCGGATACCAATGCCTGTGAAAAGATGGGGCGGTTGTATGACCATATCCAGATCATCAATCAGTATGAAAATCATGATGAAAAGCATACCCTGAATGTCTTCTTGACCCGTCTGTTGTTCTGTTTTTTTGCAGAAGATACGGGAATCTTTCCTGAGCAGAATCAGATGGTGAAGGCCCTCAAGTCAGTTACGCAGGAAAACGGTTCCGATGTTGCCGAGTTTTTTGAGAAGCTGTTTACGGTTCTTGATCTGCCGAGTGATGCGCCGGAACGTACTGCGTTTTCCGCCACGTTTCAGTCCTTCCCGTATGTGAATGGGGGGCTTTTCAAAGAGAAAACGGTTATTCCGACCTTCGATGCCAAGGCGCGGAGGCTTCTTCTTGACTGTGGTTTTCTGACATGGAGCGACATTTCTCCGGTCATCTTTGGTTCAATGTTCCAGTCCATCATGGACCCGGACAAGCGGCGTTCCCTTGGGGCGCACTACACCAGCGAAAAGAACATCCTGAAGGTGGTGCGTCCGCTCTTCCTTGATGAACTTCATGAGGAATTTCAAAAGATTCTCGGCCTGAAAAAGGGCAAAAAGAAAGCTCTTAAAGATTTCCATGCCAAAATTGCTTCTCTGGGATTTCTCGATCCTGCCTGTGGCTGCGGTAATTTTCTTATTGTTTCCTATCGGGAGCTGCGGGAACTGGAGTTGCAGGTGCTGTTGGCTCTCAAGTCTGAAACAAAAGGCGATCCCCGATTTCTTGCGTTGGACATTCGCCCGCTCATCAAGGTCAGCATTAGCCAGTTTTACGGCATTGAGTTGGAAGAATTCCCCGTAGAGGTTGCCCGTGTGTCCATGTGGCTCATGGAACACGTTATGAATCTGAAAGTCGGCAGGACCTTTGGATTTGTCATTTCATCCATTCCATTGCGCCATTCGGCAACCATCGTCTGTGCCAATGCACTCACCATAGATTGGAAAGACGTGGTTGCGCCGGAAAAGCTTCATTACATTATGGGGAATCCGCCGTTTTGTGGTGGTAAATTAATGTCTGCATCACAGCGGAAAGACATGGAATTTGTCTTTGGGAAAGTTCGATTGCTTAATTCTATTGATTATGTAACTGCATGGTATAAAAATCTGTCATATATATTAAAAATACAAATATACACGCATCTTTTGTGTCTTCAAATTCAATATGCCAAGGACAACAAGCCTCATTATTTTGGAAAAATATTGAAAAAGATAACATTAAAATAAATTTTGCCTATACAACTTTCAAATGGAATAATGAATCAAGTGGTAACGCTGCTGTATTCTGTATAATAATAGGATTTTCAACGAAAGATAGAGAGGAAAAATTTTTATTTACGCAAAATAATGAAAAGGATGAAATAATACGGAAAAAAGTGTTAAAAATAAATAATTATCTTATCGAAGAAGAAAATATATTTATTGATAAAATTCAAAATCCGATATGCAATACAAAAAAATGTTATTTTGGAAATATGCCAAATGATGGTGGTAATTTTTTAATTACTGAAAAAGATCGAAATCAAATGACTTTGATGTATCCATCATCAGAAAAAATAATAAAAAGATATATTGGAGCAGAAGATTTTTTAAATGGAGGAGAAAAAAGATATTGTTTATGGTTAAAAGATGTAAATAAAGAAGAATGGATTCATATTGAACCTATTCGAAATCGAGTTGAAGCCGTCGCTGAATTTAGATTAGCATCAACTGCAAAACCTACAAGAGATAAAGCAAAAACTCCAGAATTATTCTTTTTTGCGCCACATACTGGTGAGCCCTATTTATTAATTCCAAGTGTATCCTCTGAGCGAAGACGATATATTCCTATTGGATTTATGAGTGGTGATGTAATATCGAGCAATCTGAATTTGATTGTTATCGGTGCAGAGTTATACGATTTTGGCATCCTCACCTCAGCTATGCATATGGCTTGGATGCGTACAGTTTGCGGGCGACTTGAAATGCGTTACCGCTATTCTGCTTCCATCGTCTACAATACCTTCCCTTGGCCTACCGTGTCGGAAGAACAGAAGAAAGCGGTTTCCGAATTGGCGGACATGGTGCTGAACATACGGAATATGTACCCCGACAAGACTCTGGCGGAAATGTATGACCCGGACAAGATGCCGGAACCGTTGGCAGAGGCCCACCACAACCTCGACGTGGCAGTGGACAGCCTGTATCGGAATACCCCTTTTGAAAGCGACGAAGAACGGTTACAACTTTTGTTCAAGCTGTATGAGAAACTGGTTGCCGCCAAGAATGCTAAGGAGAAGCCCCATGCCTGATCTTCTGACTGTCCGCTATGAGCAATCCGGGAAAAGCACACGGCAAGATGACATGGGGATGCGCGAAATGCAGGCGCGGGCCTATGCCGCTAGAACTGCCCAATATCTGCTGCTGAAAGCGCCGCCAGCTTCCGGGAAATCCCGTGCGCTCATGTTCCTTGCGCTGGACAAGGTCATCAGGCAGGGCCTGAAAAAGGTCATTGTGGCGGTTCCCGAAATGTCCATCGGCGGCTCGTTCAGGGATACCAACCTCACCAGCTCAGGCTTTTTTGCCGACTGGCATGTTGATTGTGACCTGTGTACGGCAGGCAATGAAGGCAAGGTCGAGCAGGTTGCCGCCTTTCTCAACAATACGGAATCCCGCTACCTTCTCTGCACCCACGCCACCCTGCGCTTTGCCTATGAACGCATCGGGAACTGTGCCGCATTCAATGATGTCCTTGTCGCCATAGACGAATTTCACCACACCTCGGCTGAAGACGGCAACAAGCTTGGCGCTATGGTAGATGCCCTCATGGAAGGCTCCACCGCCCACATCATCGCCATGACCGGCTCATACTTCCGTGGGGATCAGGTTCCCATCCTCTCACCGGAAACCGAAGCCAGATTCACACAAGTCACCTATACCTATTACGAACAGCTCAATGGCTACAAGTATCTCAAGTCGCTCGGAATCGGCTATCACTTTTATCAGGGACGCTATTTCGACGCCCTGAAGGAAGTGCTTGATCTCGACAAGAAAACCATCCTCCACATCCCCAACGTCAACTCCATGGAATCCACAGGACAAAAGCTCCATGAGGTGGATACCATTCTGGATGCCATCGGAAGCGTGGTGGCGAAGGATTCCCGGACAGGCATCATGACGGTGAAAACACGCAAGGGGAAAACCCTGCGTGTTGCCGACCTCGTAACCGATGACTCCATGCGTGTGAATGTCCTCAAGTATCTGCGTGAAATCAGGGAACGCGACCAGATGGACATCATCATTGCGCTCGGCATGGCCAAGGAAGGTTTTGACTGGCCTTGGTGCGAACATGTGCTGACCATCGGCTACCGTTCTTCCCTGACGGAAATTGTGCAGATCATCGGCAGGGCAACCCGTGACTGCGAAGGAAAGACGCACGCCCAGTTTACCAATCTCATCGCCCAGCCCGATGCGGAAGACGAAGACGTCAAGAATTCCGTCAACAACATGCTCAAGGCCATCACGTTGTCGCTGCTCATGCGTGAGGTGCTGGCTCCCAACATCACCTTCAGGCCGCGTTCCCTCATGCGACCCGGTGAAACGCTTCAGCCCGGCGACATCATCCTGGACGATACGGAACATCCCGTATCTGAGCGTGTCCAAAAAATCCTCTCCTCCGGCGGCATCGATCAGGTGGTCACGACCCTCCTGAATACCCCGGAAGTCATCAACGCCGCTATCACCAAGACGACCGACCCCAAACTCGTGACCGATGTCGAGATGCCGAAAATCATCATGCAGCTCTTCCCCGACCTCGACATGAGCGAAGTCTCGACCGTCAATGACGTTGCCAAGACGCAGCTTGCCATCCATGCCAACGGCGGGCTGATCAGCAAACTTGATCCCAAATTTGAAGTCGTGGGCGGCACGTCAGAAAAACAAAAAAATGACGATGATGGGAGCGGTATTCCGAATGGGGCAAAGGAATTTTTGAATATTGGAAACAAACTCATCGACATTGATAACTTGAACATTGATCTGATTGACAGCATCAACCCATTTCAGGGTGCGTATGAAATCCTCTCCAAGTCGGTCAATGCCGCCATGCTCAAGACCATTCAAGATCAGGTCGCCACAGCCAGAAGCACTGTGACAGATGAAGAGGCCGTCTTGTTGTGGGAGGATGTGAAGGCCTTCAAACGTGAATATGGCGTTGCTCCGTCCCTGAACGCCAATGATGCCTATGAAAGGCGTTTGGCTGAGGTGCTGGCCTATGTCAGAAACAAGAAAGCCCAGCAGATGCAGTCGCAAGCCCAGTAAATGGTATCCGCATGAAATTACGATCCGAAAATACCAGATGGGGCAAGAGTGTTGATGACATCCTCCATGACGAGGACGAACTGGGACTTCTTGACGGTATAGCCATCAAACCGAAAACGGCACAGAAAGAGGATTCGGCAGTCACGGTTTTTCTGAATCTCGTTGATTTTTATAAGAGAAACCACCGCGAGCCAGACCAGAGCAACCCTGATGAAAAAACGCTCTACTGGCAGCTTATGGGATACAGGGCACGGCCAGAACTCAGAGCCAAGGTCATGCACCTTGATTCTGTCGGGTTACTCAAGTCTTCCGTTGCAGCAAAAATCCTGGAACCTGAAAAAGAAGAAGCCGATACCGAAAGCAACGTCAAATCCTTGGCAGACATTTTTGACGATGACGATCTTGATCTGCTGGATGACATTGACACGTCCATCTATGCCGTAAAGCATGTATCCCAGAAGAAGGACAAGGAATTGCCCGACGAAATCGCCTCACGCAAGCCATGTGACGACTTTTTCCGTTACGAAAAATTCTTTCAGGACATCCACAAGGTATTGCCCACCAAAATGGTGATGAAGGAACGGATTGTACAGGAATCTGATGCAAAAGTCGGTCAGGTCTTCATCCTCAATGGTCTGTTTTGTCTGGTGGACAGCATCATCAAGGAAGATACGGGCGAATCCAAACGGGAAAACCCACGATTACGTGTTATCTTTGAAAACGGGACGGAAATCGACCTCCTGAAACGCTCGCTGACACGGGCACTCTACAAGGACAAGCACGGACGGCGTGTCAATTTTGATCCGAACCTGTTCGCGAACGGCTCCATAAGCATTTCACACAAGGACAAGCCGACCGGCTACGTCTATATTCTCTCCTCAGAGACGAAAGCTCCCGCATTGGCACAGCTCAAGGCAGCAGGAAAACTCGTCAAAATCGGCTATTCGACACAAGACGTACACGAACGAATCAAGAATGCCAGCAAAGACCCCACCTATCTTGAAGCTCCGGTAAACATTCTGGCAAGTATCCAATGCTTCAACCTCAATCCACAAAAGTTCGAGAACCTCATCCACGCGTTTCTCCATAAGCAAAGACTCGGCATGACCCTCATCAGCTCAAAAGGGAAAGCCTACAAACCGGAGGAATGGTTTGCTGTGGATATGAACACTGCTGTTGAAGTCTGCAAACACATTATAGATGGAACCATCACACAGTACAGAATGGACAATACGAGTGGAAAAATTGTGCAGAAAAATAACTGAATTATTTTACCAGAATGAGAATCAAATCAATGAATATTGACGGAATAAGCCTCAACAATGCCTATCGCTTGTTTGAATCTGGCGACATTGCTGCTATGGAAGTCGGGACAACCAAGGGCCTTCAACAAATTCACAAGTACTTGTTTGACGGGTTGTATGACTTTGCTGGCACATTCGTGAAGCGAACATCTCAAAGGGCAACTTTCGTTTCGCCAATTCTCTGTATCTGAAGGAAGCCCTTACCGCTATCGAAAAGATGCCAGAAAGCACATTTGAAGAAATCATTGCAAAATACGTAGAAATGAACATCGCCCACCCCTTCATGGAAGGGAATGGGCGTGCTACGCGTATATGGCTTGATATGATTTTGAAAAAAAATCTTCAAAAGGTTGTTAATTGGCATCAAATTGATAAAGAGCGTTACTTGCAGGCTATGGAACGCAGTCCTGTAAACGATCTTGAACTGCGTATGCTTATTCAACCGAGCCTGACTGAAAGAATTGATGACCGCGAAGTCATATTCAAGGGAATTGAACAGTCCTACTACTATGAAGGATTCAGAAGAAAGTGATGCTCTTTACGGCGCGTTGGATAGAGAGGTTCTCCGTCTAAAGAACCTCTCTTTATAGCTTTGATTAATATATGAGTTTATTGTTTTCAGATGATTTATAAAATTTTTGAATGCATATTTTATTTTTCTATAAGCAGTTTGTTTTTCATCAATTTTACCATCTGAAAAACATTCAATGTGATCTTTGTATATCAAAAATGTGACTTTATCGTATGCATCGCTATATAAATGTAAAATTATCTTTTATACATCGCTGTCACTTTTTGTATCTATATTTTTAATTTCAAAATTATTATAGTAATAGATTTTAAAAAAAATATTTTATTTTTAATAAATATATAGCGTTTTTATTTGTCAATTTTTAAAGTTGAATGGTGTTTATTAATGACATGAATTAAACAAAAAAATAACTTATAAACTCATACAAGAAGAGAGGAATTATTCCTCTCTTCTTGTATGTATAGAATTTTATTCAGCATCGTCCGAAGATTCGACATATTTATCACCAATAGCTTCAATCATATTCATGACCCAATCTTGCATATGAAGTGCTCTTTGAATTTGTTCGTTAAGAACTCCGATAACGTAGTACATGCCACCTATATTTTGAGCAGTAAGAAGTTCGATCTGAACACGAGATTGCTCATAGTTGAACCATTTGTCTATGTGATCTACTATATTTTCTCGTGTATCTTGAGGGATACTTGATATTTCCTTAAATTGATTAACATCATTTAGAATACATGTAAGAATTCTTCGATATTCAGCATCGTAACAATTATTTTTTTCGTATGTTGACAAAGAGTTATCTTGAAAGCACATTTCATATTGCTTAGAAGCTTTGTGGTATGTCTCAGCATATGAATAGGTGAAAATTAGACAAATTACAGACAACACAACACTACCAATAAAAGTTAATTTCTTCATAATAAAACTCCTTTGCTATAAAATAAATTTTAGTTTTGCATAGTATTCTTTTTCAATTATATTTTCATTATGGTGATATATATTTAAGTAACAATGATTAATATGTATATGTATAGATAGAACTCGTTTTGAAACGATTTCTATATGTGTATAAATTATATACTCTTGTGGTTATTGATGAAGATATGGCATTCGATTATACTGCCATATCTTCATTTAAATCAATTATGAATTAACTCATAAGTAGCTACAAACGGTTCGTTATCGCTTGATGTTTGTGTTTTTGTATTCACATCCTGATTATCTTCTTCCTCAAATACAAGATCTCGCGTGGTTCGCTTGCTTTCGTGACGATTGACGACGGAAGAAATAATTTCTGAAGCTTCATTTTTCTTCCCCTCACCTCCGAGTGCCACTGCCTTATCGAGTTCTGACACACGGGAGGGTGAAAGAATGCAGACCAACGTTTCAGTTCCCTTCTGCTCATCAAAACGCCACGCACCCTTTGCCGGAACCGTATAGCTGTTGTTTTTTACGACGGTGTTATTCATTCCGGCTTTTGGGCTTGGGAAGAGCACTTGGTATTGCCCCGATGTGCCTTTGGCCACCCAATAGACGTTTCCGTCCCGGTTCGTTGAAAACAGCAGTCGAACCTTATCTCCACTCTTGAATGATTCAGTAGGGAGAACAGTGGAGAGCTTTCCGTCGCGGGTTAATTCAATAGTTGCTTTGACGGAAATGGTTTCACCTTTAGTTGTATCGGCAGTGCTCCCGGCGACTACGGGGTGTTCAGTCTCTTCCTCATCATCAAACACGAGATCGCGTGTCTTACGTGTGCTATTGCCAACTTTGCCCGCGTCAGCAACAGCGACCGCATTGACTTTCTCAGGTATACCCACGGATACGGAAACTCCAGGCTGCGCTCCGGCATACATGCTCGGCATGTTATCGCCATAGCGCGCAAAGGAGCGTTCATATCCCTGACGCATGCGTACTCCATAGGGATTGGCATAAACAACATAGGAATTATAACGTGTCAATTGGTTGTGCGTCCATGTGTACTGAAAGCCATTAGACCAAGAAACAGTAATATTCCAAAAGCGCTGATCACCATAATAATTAGGTCCGATATAGAGCCGCGTATTCGGATCTAGATTTGTTTTTAATAAGTTTTCGCTGATATAATTCGGATAATACGTAGGAGCGATACGAACGTCCGTAATATCGAGTCCCGTGAGGTTCGTCAGCATGAAGTTCAATCGCCCTACGGCGTGCCCGGATGAAGGGATAAATGCCAGCAGGACGAAAAGCATCAGCCCGGTGAGAGAATATTTTTTCATTCTGTACGCCTCCTTATTTTTAACGAACCCATAATCCCTATTCAATGCTCATACGGGATGTCTCCGCTCTTTTAACGGCCCACTCTTCCACAAGTTGTGCTTCATTCTCCTGCGCATATTGGTGCAACGTTTTGCGGATCTTTTGGCGTTCCTCTTCCGATAGGGTCTTCCATTCTTGCTGGGCTCTTTCACGGAAAACAGAATCCTCATCCCAGAACACATGCAACCGTTCATGCCGCAAGTTGTCTGAAAAAGAGCGTTTTTTTCCCTGGCTGGCCGCCAATATGTGAGAATACTTTCCCGTAGGGACAAAATTTCCACCCTTAATGGCGATGACGCCATCCGAGAGCAACACTCCAATCAGATTTTCTTCATCACGCTCTGGACTGGAAGTTTTTTGGGAGACAACAGCGTTTAACCAAGCACATACCTGCGTAACCCGATAGTGATAGCCCAGCACGCCTTCAATGAATTTTTGCGGATCGAGTGAGGAATCCACATCTCCCGCATAAATTGCCAATCCGTAAATGCTCCGAGCCAACGCCCGGTGATCTTCGTAAAAGAGCTCGTGCGTCGTCGATTGGTATTTCCAGTTATGCGTAAAAGTTCCGAGGAGTTCCACGGAATTTTTTTTCTGGATGTCTACAGGGGAAGGTGGAGGAGATAGTGGCCTCCCATCTTCAGTCGGAATATACTTGTTCCATAGGGATTCCAGCATACCGGCAGAGCATGGCGAAGCGGCCAACAATGCAATACATGAAAAGAGCAGTATATTTTTTTTCATAGCGAATGGGCCCAGAGCTCGACGCCCTGGGCCCTTACGAATTAGAACGTGGCGATATCGGACAGCATTCCTTGGACGTTGCTGCCCATAGACTGGACGAGGCTCAAAAGGGACTGCAACGGCGAGAGCAAGGAAGCGACGCCGTCATTGACGGCAGCCGTGCCGCCCCCTGTTGCAACTTGCTTAGCGCAGCCGCCGATGCCTCCAACGCTCAAAGTGGAACCGACCTGATCTTTGACCTGCGAGAGGATGTTGGTCACGCTCTGCACGAGGGCCATCAAATCAGAGCCCATCTTTTCAAGCTTGGGAGTAAGGGAAGATTTCAGAGAAGCGAGGTCTTGAGGGGACACATCTTCCTTGGCTTCACTGAAATATGCCTTCTGTGCCTTACGCAAAGAAGCCTGTTGATCGTTGTACGCGTCGATTTTGGAGGCATCGACATTGTTGAACGCCATCTCGGCACTCTTTACACGGCTTGCACCGGCCTCACGGGCAAGCCTGGCGCGAGTCTTCCCATTATTCTTATCCCAAAAAGCCGCGTAGTTCTCACTGGCATTTTGGAATTGTTTGGCGAGAGCGATACCCGCACTTCTGGTCGATTCAGATACCTTGCCGGTCCGTTCGATTTCGGATTTGGCACTGGCGAGTTTTGTGCGGTAAGAGGCGTCGGCAGCATCAATTTTTTTGCGTAAGGCGCGTTCCTGATTCCAGTCACAAGCGGATTTGGTGCTCTGTTTGATACTATCCAGTGAGGCCATTTCCATATCAGCCGCACTGGAACCGGCATCAGCGGCACTCTTGTTGGACTGGCCCAACAAATCCAGCCCAGCCCAAACGAGGCCCGCCAACATGACGACAAGCAGTGTCCACAACGCAATCTTACGCATTTTCTTGGGAACCATATGAATATTCCTTTGTTAAAGGTTAGAGAGCTGAGTAGTATTTATTTTCCGAATAGGGCACCTACGGCCCAGAAATAGGGATGTAATGGATAAGAGTATCCAAGAGGATTTTTTCCTTTCTTACAGTCTGTTATAAAGTCACGTTGTGTTTTTGAAAAAGCAGCAATCGCATCCTGTTCTTGACCTTGACTAACCAATACTTTTATGAAATTGGAAAGAAGATATGCTGATGCCTTATCGTCTGCAAACCAAAGTGTACCATAAACATTATTTATATTTCTACGCATGAATACATCTACAAAACTAATCTGATCAACATTTGGTAACCACCCAGCTTTTCGTAGTTGAGATTCTGTTTCTTTTATTGAAAAGAAATCTATCATCTGATTGTCCTCAAGGGTGGATGGTGCAAATGTTACTCCTGTATTACAGGCAGAAAGGATAACATATCTTGTATTAGAAAAAGATTCTTCTGGAATTTCTGTTATTTCTTTGATAGTAAATAAACCATCATAAGTACCATCATCTGAATCTGCAAAATATAAGTAACTATTTAATGGAGAAAGAGTTGGGAGTTGCATTTCAATAAATGCTCTTGCCCTTTTTAGGTTGTCAATAGTTTTTGGTTTGTCTTTGTATTTTATTAAATTTGAGTCATATTGAATTATATATTTGTAGTATACTTCTGAATATGGCATGCCATGTGTTGCAAAATATATGTATTCATAACTCGAATTGCATATTTTATCTTTAAACCATTTTTCACTTGCTTCATTTTTTATTTTTATATCTATTGCTAAATCATCATTACCCAAAATATTTTTCACTGAAATGACTTCAGCTTCTGCAGAATCAAGATTTTTCATTTTTATTTTTGAATTTGAAGGGTTTCCTGCAGCAAGTAATGTCTTTGTCGATTTTTTCTTATTGATATCTGTCAGCGCTTCCATAAATGACGATCTGATATTACCTATTTCATAGTCTTCGACTAAAAAGTGAGGAGTATCTTCTTCAACTGAGGATATGAGGGCACAGAATGGAACCTGGGATATAAATCCTCCAGTAGAAAAATAAATACGCTTTTTATTTATTATTTTATTATGAACAGGCTTTATAAGCCATGTATATAAATCAGATAAAATAGCAATAGCATTCTGCATGTATTGTTGATCTTCTTCTTTTGTAGGGTCAGTATTATGACCATACAATTCTATATAGTTTACCAAAAAATTTGTTTTGATAGTATTATCTATATCTTTTTTTGAAACGTTGACAATCGTACTGTCGACTCTATCTTTATTTATACACACAATAACCAATTGATCGGTAAGCTGCATGTAATGAAGCAATGCCTGATCATCAGAAAGTGCCTGTTGTATTTTGGGAATATCTAGCCGGGCACTGGATTCAAAGATAACGGCATCGCCCGGATATTTTTCTTTCCATTCGGCAAGAAGAGTCTGGTAGTCCTGATCCAACTGCTGTACGGTAGCCTTTTGCTTCTTTGCTTCTTCCGTTTTAATCTTATGGACAAGCCTGGTTTCTTCGCTGGCGTCTGCGGATACGGAAACCACTACAGGTACGCTAGATTCAGCCTTGGCTTGTTTCCGTCCCAGAGTTACAAGTTTGTCGTATAATTTTTGTTTATCGGTATCTGCAAATTCCATCCGTACAAGCGCCGCACTGGCCTTTTGAATTTCATTGCGCAGGGTTTCATCAAATTGCATTTGCATCTCAAGATATTTGACATCTTGTGTCGCTTCATGCAGACGGGCACAGACCTCCATAGCCTCACTGTAAAGATCCTCTTTTCCCGCCATGTACTCGCCGAGAAGTTCGACGCTTTCGAGGCTCGTGCGCATGGCCGTTACAAGATTGATGGCGAACGTATAGTGCTCAAGGGCTTCCTCAGGCTGCCCTTTTTGGAAAGCGCAGAAACCCAACCCCTGATGAGCCGCCCAGAGCATTTCTTTGGAACCGACCTGTTCCGCAAGCTGGAGGGCGGACTGATAGGCTTTTTCGGCTTCTGCAAGAGCTTCGGTTTTGCCTATTTTAGGAACAGTAGGTTCATCATCGAACACGAGATCCCGGCTGGTTCTTCCTGGAAGTGCCGTTTGCTTGAGTACGCCGCCTATTTGGAGCAACGCCTCAGCCTGATTTCTCGGAAGGCGCAGCTGGCTATAGATATCCAATGCTTCCCGGTAGCAATTCAATGCCGTCTCCAAATCCCGATCTTCCCGTTCCGCGATTTTCCCCACGCCAAGGAGAGCGCCGGCCTTGCCTTCCTGGAACCCCGTACGTTCGTAGAGCTCCAGCGCTGCGCGATAGTCGGCCCGTGCTTCCGAAAGTTTTCCTGTCATGCGGTTGAGGAGGGCGCGATTGGAGAGTGCGATCGCTTCATCTTTGACATTGCCTACCTCTCGGGCAATGGCTAGTGCATCTTCAAAGGCACGCATGGCATCGGGAAAATATCCCATGCTCTTTTTAACCAGACCAAGATTATTGAGATCGACGCCTTCATTGCGGCGCAGTGTATTTTTTCGCTCCGTCTCAAGTGAATTATTCAGGAGTTGCAACGCCTGAGGATAATCCCCTCTTTCCCAATAAAGGATGCCAAGGTTGCTGTCGGATTCAGCTACAGTGAGAGGTTCACTGATACGGGCCGCGAGTTCTCTCGCTTTAGCCAGGTTCTCGGAAGCGCCAGCGAAATCGCCCATATTCCCTTGGCAAAGCCCCATTGCCGTCAGGAGCCTTCCACGAACGCGAGGATCGGCATCTTGTGGCAGAAGGTGGGCAGCCTTATCGTAAGCGGCACTGGCAGGCGCATAGATTTCCAGTGCGCGATAGGCATCCCCCATTTGAGCGTAGACATTGGAGATCTCCGCTTTTGGTAATTTGGGCAGAGCCTGCATCATCCTTTCCAGAGTCTGAATTTTCAGGGCATGCTGCTCAAGATGGGAATGGCAGATAACAAGATTTTTGTATGACTTGAGCAGAACCCCCTGCTCGGTTTTTCCGGGTTTGCCCAAAAGTTTTTCATAAACCTTGACGGCGGAGGTGTAATCTTCAGCCTGCATGTATGCGATGGCGGCATTACCCAAGACCATTTGAGCCTTTGCCGATTCTTTTGCTTTCTCCAACAAGTCCGCGGTCTGGACAAAAAGCTTTGCTGCATCGGCATATTTTCCCGTCTTATACGCCGCCTGCGCTTCCTTGAAGGTTTGTTCAAAGCCAGCAGCCTGCACAGGGAGGGTGCACAACATAAACGATACCAAAAATGCGGCGGCGAATCTGAACATGCTGTCTCCAATACGGGGAAGCCGTACTTCCCCGTATAATCTTCGATGGAAATTTATTTGTGAGTCAGTACATAGTGCGCGACAAAAGGCTCTCCTTTCGGCGCGACCTGCTGTTTTGTATTCACATCGCCTTCATCTTCATCGTCAAAAACGAGGTCTCGAGTTGTACGCTTTGCAGTATTTTTTTCTTCAAGCTTTGCAAGCTGTGTACTGCTTTGTGCATTGATCTGCGCTGCGTCGGCTTCGGCAATGGCTTTGTCCATGTCCGGCAACTTCTCTGCGGACAGAATGCACAATAATTCTTCATCCCCAGGAGTATCGTCAAAGCGGAACGTTCCCTTGGGGGGAATAGTATATTCCTGATTACGTTGTACTGCGTTGTCCGTATTGACCTTAGAAGGAAAAAGTACGGAATAGCTCCCCGAGCTTCCTTTTGCGAGCCAGTAGACATAACCGTCGATATTGGGCGTAAATACAAGCTTGACGCTATCTCCGGACTTGAACTCATGAGTTGGCAGGACAGTGCTGGTTGCGCCGTCACGCTTCAGAAGCATGGTCGTCTTCAATGCGGTGGTCTGCTTACCGGAGCTTTCCATAGTCTGAGTCTGAGCCGGTTCCTCATCATCAAAAACGAGGTCACGGGTCGTCCGAGCGGCCCAAGAATCATTTCCCCAAACCAAGAACAGTGCACCGAGAATAAGCAAAAGGGCATAGCGTTTCATAACTCCTCCATCGTAATATTATTTTTTAGGCAGATACTTGTTGAAGATTTTGGCAAGAGTCGTCCCCAGAGTCTCCTCTGGAAGCGGAGAGCCAGAAATGGACATTGCCTTGATGGTGAACATTCCACTGCTGATCGGAGTTCCGTCAGGTTTGTCGAGGGCAAGGATGTAGGTACCCTCTTCTGGGAGAGCCATATTGCGGACGCCGGTCGTATCCCACGCCGGGCGAACATCCATGGGTTTTCGCTCCAAAAGTCGTTCTTCAGCCCCTATTTTTTTGTAAAGGCTTACAATAATACGAGGAGTTTCGAATGACTTTTCTCCCTGAGCGATCCATGAGACGACATTCGTTTCGAAAGTCTCAGAAGGGTCGATGGGCTCCCATTTGTCGTTAAATGTTCGGCAAAACAGGATATGATTTTGTTCCGCACAGTTTCCCTGCTGAGAAAGCGAAAGAACAAAAAACATGAAACACAAACAGGTTACGACACTTTTTTTCAACATTTGGCCTCCATCGACAAACTGGTTTCATCATAGATGATATTTTATTACATTGTAGATGTAATAAAAATACATTTCAAGGTCTGAACCGCTACCGTACTCTTTTTTATTCAAAAAAGGAGTGCAACGTGGCGGAACGTGAAGTACAGCGACTCGCTAAAATACTTGGAAATTCTATCGTTGAGAGACGGAAAATTTTGGGGATGACACAAATCGAACTCGCCAATCGTCTGGACATGGCCCCAGACGCTCTGTCACGTATCGAAAATGGGTATGTTGCCCCTAGGTTTAACCGAATTGAAGAGATGGCGAAGGTTTTGGAGTGTTCCGTTGCGGAGCTTTTTCGAGAAAAAAACGATTCATTGAAAACCAGATCTGACTGCATTGCCGACATTATCAGCCCACTTCCGGCAGAAAAACAGGAAGAAGTAATCAGCCTCGTTTCCCATTTCGTCAGTATCCTAAGAAAATAACTTCTTGCTTATGAAATGATTTTAAATATATATTACCATTTTGAATCGGTAGTTTTTTTGAAAAGGCCTGTCCGGGAAGACTCGGGCAGGTCTTTTTATGTTCAGGAGGAACAGATGGAATTACTTTGTTCGGATCAGATACGCGAGCTGGCGCAAGCGCTCATCAAAGTACAGGAACAACTCCAACCGGCAACCAAGGATGCCAACAACCCGTTCACTAAAAGCAGGTACGCCACTCTCAACAGCGTCATGGACTCGTGCCGTGACGCCTTGCTTTCCAACGGCATCTGGCTTTGTCAGTATCCGATTCCTGCCGAACCGGGATATCTCGGGTTGGTCACGAAACTCACCCATGCGGAGTCGGGGCAATGGCAGTCGAGCCTTGCGGTGGTTCCCCTGCCCAAGGCCGATCCTCAGGGAGTAGGTATCAGCATGACCTATATGCGCAGGTACGCGCTTTCAGCCATGCTTGGCATCGTCACGGAGGAAGATACTGACGGGGAATTCAACTCAGACAAGCTCAACCGACCTCAGAGACAGAAAAACGCCGTAAACGCCCCTCAGAGGGGCAAAACGACTCAGGATGATTCAGGGCAAGCAAAAAAGATTTTATCCGCCTCAAATCGAACGTCAGACGGGCTTTCAAAATTGCCTCATCTGGGTGGAATTTCATACGAAATTGTAACGGCACAGGATGGTCGGGAGTGCATCCTCGCCACCGGAAACACGGCGGTGAAAAAAGAATTGCTTTCGAGGGCGGGTTTTCATTGGAACCCACAACGGAAAATATGGTGGAAATATGCCGTATAGCTGAAGGGGCTGTCCTTACGGGGGCAGCTCTTTCTGTTTTTGATCTCAAGTCAAGGGAGGAACAATGATGGGCGAGACTATCGTGAATACGGGATCGGAAGGGTTGTTGGAAATACTTCGCTGCGGATTGGAACGCAGTGCCGAACAGCGCACAGCCATTCAGCTTGGCGACCGCTCCCAATATGTCGGCATGTCAGACATAGGGAAGATGCTGGACTGTCCACGGGCCGCACTTGCCGGCAAGCTCTTCGTTCCTGAGTATAGGGACACAGCTGGAGCTCTCAAACGCCAACTGCTTCTACAACGCGGGCACTGGTTCGAGACGGGTGTCCATCAGGCGCTTACAGGATGCGGGTTGTCTCCCCTGTCTCAGCTGGAAATCGAGATCAGACATGAAAACATCCCGATCAAGGCCCATCTGGATTTCACGCTGGTGACTGACCAACCACATCCGTCTGTACGGATTCTTGAAGTCAAATCCATAACAAAGATATCGGCAACCCTTCCTGAAAGGTATCTCATGCAGATCGGCGGTCAGACGGCATTGCTCAAAGCCTATTGGAATCTGCCCATCTTTAACCTCGTACAGGATACGGGGGAAGTCCTCCACCACAGGACGTTCCCTGAAATGTGTAATGAATGCCTTGGAGTATCCCTTCCTGATGCTTCAGCTTGTGACATTCAAGGGTGGGTTCTCTGTCTCTCCATGTGCGATGCCAAAGCCTTTGGTCCGTTTCTTCCTGAGAATATGGATTTTGCCCGGTGTCTGGATATGGCTTCAGAATTCTGGGAGGCGATGAATGACCTGAAAGAAAACAGGCTGAATCTGAACACAATTCGAACGGCACAGGGACTTGCTCCTCTGTGTCCGTCGTGTTTCTGGAAAGAAGATTGCCCTCGCTTCAAAGGTTCCTCTCATCCAGAATGGGATGCTGCGCTTGCACAGCTTATGGATTTGAAAGTACAGAAAAAATCTCTTGATGAGGCTATCGGCGAACTGGAAGTCCGCTTGAAAGTCGCCTACCAGCTTTCCCATACGGTGAGGGGAGAGTGGATCAACACGGGAAACCATACGTTCCGGGTGATTCCACAGAGTGGGAGAGTCACGCTGGATCGAAAACGTCTGGCTGAGGAACTCAAAAATCTGCTTGGAGAACAGAAAGCACAAACACTCATGGCTCGATGCGAAAAGCAGGGGGAACCTTTTGGGCGGTTGTATGCTGTTCAGACGGCTAACGAGTTTTGATCTATACGGTTTTAAACCGTATCCATTAAGAAGGAGCTATCCCATGACACCCCCTCTCCCCGGACGTTACGATTCGACATCCGTAGCCTTGGATCGACTTTCGGAGGGAACCAAGAAGACTCTTCCCCGGTATCAGGAGGGGGCTTCCATACCGCTGGGAAGGCTTGCCGTTTCCAAAACATTCCAGCGACGGCATATTGTTTCTCTGCTTGTTTTTGACGCTCGCTCCGCAATGAGCTTGCGTGGGCACTCTTCCTTGTTCAGGCTCAAAATGAGCAGGTGCAGCATCTATACCAGATGCATGTTTCAATCGTTCATGACACGCCAATGTACATGTGGATGCACAGAGCACAGGCATTGAAGCTTATCGGCTCTTAGATTTTTATAAAGCTATCTGCAAGAATCCCGGTTTCTCTTCGGAGAAGCCGGGATTTTTTGTTTTCAAAGGAGAAAACCATGAATCAGAATCTGTTCAAGGAGCTGGCCTCCCTCGTCCCGATGCAACTCGATGCCGGGCAGGTTTTTACGGGAATGCCAACAGGGAAGACGGTCAAAGGGTATAAGGATGCATGCTTGTACACCCCATCTATTGATCCGGGCTACATTTTCCACGAATCGGCACGGGATGTGGTCGTCTGGTTCATGCACGACCTTGATCCTCTATATCTGTACGGCCCTACGGGATGTGGAAAGACGACGCTCATTAAGCAGCTTGCGGCACGGCTGAACTATCCCACATTTGAAGTTACCGGGCATGGACGGTTGGAGTTCGCCGACCTGTGCGGTCATATTTCCCTGCAAAAAGGCAACATGGTCTATGAGTACGGCCCATTGCCGCTTGCTATGCGGTATGGGGGAATTCTACTGATCAATGAGATTGATTTGTTATCGCCGGATGTGGCGGCAGGGCTCAACGGCGTTCTGGAAAGAGGCGTTCTCTGCCTTCCCGAAAACGGTGGGGAACTTATCGAACCCAGTCCCATGTTCCGATTCGCATGTACGGCGAACACCAATGGAGGAGGTGATGACACAGGGCTCTATCAGGGAACCACCCGCCAGAATATCGCGTGGCTCGACAGGTTTATGCTGTGCGAGGTCGGCTATCCCGCGCCTGAAACGGAAAAAGAACTTCTGTCCCGGCAGTTCCCGAACCTTCCCGAACATATCGTCTCGAACATGGTCGGTTTCGCCAATGAAGTTCGGAAACTTTTCATGGGCGATGCCGACTCCTACGAAAATACCATTGAAGTGACGCTTTCCACCAGAACCCTCATCCGGTGGGCCGATCTTACCCTCAAGTTCCAGCCGTTGGCCAATCAGGGGATTGAGCCGCTTTCCTATGCGTTGGATCGTTCCTTCGCTTTTAAGGCCACACGGTCAACGAGGGCGATGCTCCATGAACTCGTGCAGCGCATTTTTGCGGTAACATTCTAATCGGAAAGAGGAAAATATGAGTACCATCATTCGTTCCGACATCAGGATTCTCGACAGCCTTCTGGCCCTGAACCTCAACATCAGCGTATGGTCCGCCCGAAAGAAGATGTGTCTTGAAGATTTTGGCGGTGCGGAACTTCCGCCGGAAGACCTTGCCTCTTTGGGGAGCAAGCGTATCGCCGATCCCGACAGCCTCAAGATATTCACCACGTTGAAGGCCAGAGCCTTCAACTATCTGGACAGACACGGCATCCGGTTCATGTCCGGCTGGGCCATCCCGGAAGACAAGGCTGGGGACATCATCGACGAACTGATCCGGATCAGAGAGACGTTCCTTCATGAAAAGGAAACTTTCCTCGCCGATTACGACCAGTCCATCGAAAACTGGATCAACAGGCACTGCAAATGGGGAAACATCATCAGGGAGTCCACGGTAGGGTCGGACTATGTCCGTTCGAGACTGTCCTTCTCATGGCAGCTTTATAAGGTCTCGCCGCTCACCGATCACGATAACCCCAACGCCGTATGTGAATCCGGGCTGAATGAGGAAGTGGAAGGGCTTGCCGGAACGCTGTTCAACGAAATAGCCAACTCAGCCACCGAGATATGGCAAAAGGTCTACGCGGGAAAGGATACGGTGACGCACAAGGCCCTTTCCCCGCTTAAGACCCTGCACCAAAAGCTCTGCGGACTGACGTTCGTCGAACCTCACGTCGCTCCGGTAGCCAGCCTCATCCAAACGGCCATCAACAGCATCCCCGCCAAGGGCAACATCACCGGAAAGGACATCCTCCTTTTGCAGGGCGTTGTCTCCATGCTCCGTGATCCGTCCTCAATGCTGCAACACAGCCAGAGGCTCATCGAAGGGCATTCCCCTCAGGACGTTATGAGTGCTCTTCTTGCAAACGACGTCTTTGCCGTATGCCAGTCTCCCGACATTCCGGCAGAGATATCGCTTCCTCCTGTCCATCAGCGCCAATCCGCAAATATCCCCAACATCGGATTGTGGTGATCCATGATTCGGACAAAAGACATCATGTCCTGTTTGCCCCTGCTGGCCTGTATCCTTGGAAAACAATACAACATCACTGTGGAAATAGGAGGGACGCAAGCCTATACGGATGGGAGAACGATCCATATTCCCGCTCTCAAAATGGATACTGATGATATTTTTATAAAAATGACAAGAAGTTATCTAGATCACGAGGCGGCACATATACGCTATACCGATTTTCAACTGCTTCAACAAGCCAACCTCAGAAGACTGCAATTTCATATTTTCAACATCATCGAAGACTGGAGGGTTGAAACACTGCTTGGAAGACACTTTCCGGGATGTAGAAAAAACTTCGATTTCATCATCGCGTATCTTTTTGGGAAAGAAAGACAAAAGGCCGGAAGCAGCGCTCCGGTCTTTTTTATTCTGGAATACATTCTTTTGACCGTAAGAAGTTGGGATAGTTCCGAAGTGGAAAAGAATAGAACACGTTCAAGAAAAGAGATGGTTATGGCGTGCCCGAAAATTGAAAAAGAACTGGGTGCCTGTCTCGAAACCATTCATGCGAACACACGGACGACACAGGATGCGATTGCCCACGCGTTGTTACTCGAATCCATCATCAAAAAATGGATACCCGAACAGTCGCAAGGGAGTACATCTCCAACAGAAAATCAGGATAGTCCAAAGGCTACACAAGGCATCATTTCAGGAGAAGAAACGGAACTACAAAACAGTATTGAGGATATATTTCCCAAAACGCTAGGGACAATTTTGAAGGAAAGACTCTCCGTACAGGCAGGGGATACGGAGACGGAACATTGTACTGTCGCCAAACCGCGGAACATCACACCTGACGTCATCCCCCCGGATATGCTGAGGAACATAGACCGGATTACAAAAGGTTTGTCCGTCAGGCTTCAGGGACTCATGCAGTCGCTCTCCCTGTCCGCTCCCTATCCTTCAACAAGAGGGCGGCTCAACACGGCAAAGCTGTTCAGAATCAAGACAGGAAACCCAAAGGTCTTCATCCAAAAGACGGAAGCCGTTGCCATCAATACAAGCCTCCACATCCTGCTGGACGCATCCGCCAGCATGTACGGCAAACGCATGGAACTGGCGACGGCATCCTGCCATGCCATCGCATCGGCCTGTTCCGGGATCAGAGGGCTCAATATCACCATAACAGCCTTCAACGGAAACCACAGGGGAGATGCCTGTTCGGTCTATCCGCTCCTTAAATCCGGACAACCCGTTCATGCCCGCATCAACCTCATGCCGAGCGGAGGAACGCCTCTCGCTCCCGCACTCTGGTGGGTCATGCAGCAACTTCTGTTCACCCGAGAACAGAGAAAAATGCTGTTGGTTCTGACGGATGGACAGCCTCATGACATGAATGCAACTCAAAAAGCTATTGAAACAGCAAGTAAAATAGGTCTGGAAGTGTACGGACTGGGGATGCTGGATAGAAGCATCGGCGACTTCCTACTAGACACCAGCCGAGTCATCTGCCGACTGGAGGAACTTCCTGCCATGTTGTTTGAGCTGTTGCATGACGTTCTTACAAGGAAGAGCAGGCCATGTTTATAGGAAGACGCCTCTGGAGGTGCCCAAGATGCGGATATGTGGGCGAGCCTGATTCCACCAGATTGGGTGAACGGCTTGGAACCGCCATAGGTGGAGTCATCGGAGGTTTTGTCGGGTACTGCTCTTGTGGCGTTCCTCTGATACCAACGGCAGGAAAGTATAGGGCATTTATTTCTGGACTCCTGTTCGGGGCTTCCACGGGAAACCAGGTAGGACAAGTCCTCGATATGTACCTGATCCGTGTGTACAGATGTCCTCACTGTCAAAAAATCGATATAAATTAAATAGACAGAGCAGGTTTTGAACCTGCTTTGCCACAAGGAATCCCTATGGAAAAACTCCTCTATTTTGTTGGTGGAATTATCGTTGGAAGCATCAGCACGCTGGCAGCCCTTGGCTTCACGGAAGAAGAGCTGGATGAGGTAGGAGAGTGCGGTGGGAATTTTGGTGATGTGGGCAATGATGAATAAGAAGAATTGATTCAAGGTTGATCTGGCAAGTCCTCTTTTATTGCCAGATCAACCTGAAAAAATAAGCATAGTTATCCTATATTCCAATTGAGTTTTGCGATTACATCAGTGAGAAGAGCCCGGATAGGCCAGTCACCTGCATAGTTTTCAGTGACCCCCATATCAATCATCTCATGCCCAACCACAGATTGCAGCATGGAAAGGTCTACGCGAGCTTCCTTGTGCAGATATTCAATCACCGTATGCCGGAAACTGTGAAATGCTTTCGTGCTTGTCTCGCCATGTTGTCCGCCAACGCCAACGGAACGACGATAGCGCGTGAACCAGTGCGTCAGGGCGGAACCGAGCTTCACAGTGGCATGGTTCACGGCGTTTACTCTTTCCTGTAAATCAGGAAAAAGCAGAGTCGATGTGTACTTTTCCTTCGGAATATTCGCCCATCTGGAAGCAACGAACTTCTCCAGTCCGAGTTCATCCCACAAATGAGGATGGACAGGCACCTTGCGGATACCAGCAGAGCTCTTGACGTGCTTCACATACCCGGATCCCCCGCTTTCCTCATTGATGGAAAAGCACAGCACTCCATCCACCTTCACGATATCGGAAAGATGGAGCTGACAAATCTCCTCCAGCCGCATCCCGGAATACAGCGCAATCAACGGAGCCCAGAAGCGTGATGATACGCCTTCCGTTGCCTGAACGTACTTTCTCATGTCCCCGAAAAGTGCTTTCAGCTCATCTTGTGTGAACGACTCACGTTTCACGCCCTTTCGTCTTATGTCCTTGTCGGAGAGAACCTTCGGGAACCCTGAGTTCACGTATTTGGCCTGTACAGCTCCGCGATACTCCAACTCGCACCAGTTGACGAAACTCCGCACGTTTGTCTGTCGGACTTCCATCGTCTTCACGCTTAAAAGCCGTTCAATCTGCCCGGAGCGTCCCATATCGGCAAGCTGAAGCCAGCCTTTGCCCGTAAACTGCCTCTGTCCGCAAAGGCGGCAGGGCAGGTGTTTCAGCGTATCGAAGTAGCTGCGGATGTGCTCACGAGAAAGCTCATCCACGGGAATATCCCGACCATGTTCCAGTTCCCTCACTATTTCCACGAACTGCCGTACCTGAGGAGGAATGTCTTTGGCGCTTGCGGCTGACCATGTAAGCGTCTTGGCTTTGACGTAGGCATCAAAAGCGTCCCTGAGACTGGGGAGTTCCTTTTTCCCTTCCAGTCTGATCCTGCGGCGTGTTTTTTCAGCTGACCTGGTAAGGATATTGCCTTCTTGTCTGACGGCAGGGGCTTTGTCCTGTATGGGGTCTTTGCGGACAGGAGCAGCCTTTTCAGAAAATATTTTGATGGAAAGGGTTCCCTTTTGTTCCCTCAGAAAAGAGGGAAGCAAGAGGGGCAGGGAAGCTGGAGACAGGTCTTTTTTCAGTGTGGAATCGAACAGGAATGTACCCACGGATTTGATGTTTTCTTTTGTAATACCAAATTGTTGTGAGATATTATCCTGCACGGAATGTATCCGTTCTTCGACCAGGTCTTCGGACAGGGCAAAAAAGTGTTGGGCAACGAGCGAGAGCCGCAGCGCTTTGGAGCGTGCGGTTCGACTGTCCAGACCATTCAGAGAACGCCTGATCTCACATTTACCAAGCAATGATTGCAGATGGTTGGGAACAAGAATGCGGAAATAGAGAATACCGCGATGGAGAGTGAGGTGTGAGCTTCGACGTGGGTGAGAAACCCGGTGAGATAGCGGCATATTGAGCTCCAAACTGTATCCCTGAAATGTATCCACAGGGAATAAAGCTCATGCCAAATAAAAAACGCACTGAATCCAGCGCGTTAGCATGAAGTGGCGGAGAGGGTGGACTTGTATTTTTAACGTAATATTTTGATTTTACATGTATAAAAATATCACTGTAAAAAGTTTCTCCGGTTTGCTCTCCGGTGGTGAATGGGAAGAAGAGAAGGGACTTGACAGAGTAAGTCATTGGCTTACAATCTGCTTATGAAAGACGCACCCATGACCGTAATCGAAACGCAATCCTTTTTGCGGACGGCAAAGGCCCTTGTTTCGGACGAGGAACGGATGGATCTTATCGCATACCTTGCGGAAAATCCGACTGCCGGTGACATCATGGAAGGGACGGGTGGCGTCAGAAAGGTTCGGTGGGCGCGAAGAGGCGGGGGCAAGAGTGGAGGATTCCGCGTCATCTACTATTACTACTCTGAGGTAATCCCGTTGTTCGCTCTCGCCATGTTCGAAAAAAGCGCAAAGGTCAACCTGAGCGCCGCTGAAAAGAACGAAATGAAAAAATTGACCGCGATCCTTTCGCAATACGGGAGGAATAAATAATGAGCACTGAAGCACAGACCATTCTCAAAGGGCTCCGGCAGGCTGTTGACATTATGGAAGGCTCTGCCCCGGAAACCGAGTATGTGAAGCACCGTTTTGATCCCGTGCAGGCCCCGGAAACAATCGACGTGCGAAGCATTCGCCAGCGTATGGGGCTTTCACAGGCCGTCTTCGCGTCGGCATTCGGGCTTTCACTGTATACCCTTCGCAACTGGGAACAGGGCAAGCGCCAGCCTGATCCTGCGGCACGCGCCTATTTGAGGGTCATTGAGGTCGCCCCGGATGTTGTCCGACAGGCGTTGTCTCAGTAACAACGTATTTCTTAGCCCTTTTTCTTGTTATCTTGGGATTTGGAATGAAGATGAGACTGCGTTCCGGCATAAAGGGCTGTCGCCAACTGGGGAGAATGGGTAGCTTAATTTATGTACCTATCTTTTACTATTTAGAATAAGGGCGGGAAAGTATGGCACAACTCCCGGCTATACAGGCCACACGCAAGAGCGGCAAAGAATGCTTTGAGGGGATGGACGGTGAAAATAGCCTTCAGGATTTTTGGGCGTGGGCCTTTTCGGATTTGGTCAGCAATACGGAACGCGGCAAGCTGGCGGAATATCTCGTGGCTAAGGCGATGGGGTGCGGTACTCAAATCAGCCAGACGTGGGAAAGCTATGACCTCCTGTCTCCTGAAGGGATCAAAATAGAAGTCAAAACATCCGCCTATATTCAATCATGGAAGCAGAAGGCATTCTCGAAGATTTCTTTTGGTATCGCCAAGACAAAATTTTGGGATGGTCTTGATTACGTGGGGGAAAAGAAACGTCATGCGGACGTGTATGTCTTTTGCGTGCTGAAACACAAGGATCAGGAGACGATCAACCCTCTTGAGCTGGCCCAGTGGGATTTTTACCCCGTGGCGACACGTAAACTGAATACCTCTTTTGAAAATCAAGAAACGGTTTCCCTCGGTTCCCTAATTTCACATTGCAAAGTAACGGCTTGCCCTTATTCAAATTTAAAGGATGCGATAGAAAAAGAATATCGTGCATGAGCGTTGCAGCTATCTGGTGTTTTTCCTCGGACGGCCCGTCTGCTTCTTCGGAGGCTGCGGGTCGTTTTTCATTTCTTTTTCAATACGCCGCATGGCCTCGGATGCATCAAGAGAAAAGACAGCCGCAATTTGAACGAGGGCATTGACGGAAAGTTTAGTATGGGCGTGCTCAATGAAGGAAATATACGTTTCAGAAAGCCCTGAAAGACCAGCAAGTTGACCTTGCGTCAGCCCTTTCTTTTCACGTTCTTCCCTGATGACTTTGGCGATAGCCCATGCGAGTGAGGAGTTTTTTTCCATTCTCTAGGACTAGCCGATTGCTTGCATAAAAATATTAACTAGACTAAATGTTTCATCCGGTACTCATAGAACATTTCTTGAGGAGGTAACGAATATGGAATGTGCTCGTCATCCGGGTAGACAGGCTGTAGCAACTTGTAATCTTTGTGGTAAAGGTCTGTGCTCCGAATGTGCGGAGAGGTTCGCGCCGCCGTTGTGTGAGGCGTGCCTGCTCTCGCACAACAGAAATGTAGCCGTTAGGTTTGCCGTTGAACTTGGTATTACCCTGCTTATCGCAATCGGGATTGCGGCTCTGATTGCAAGTAGAGAGAGCGGTACATGGACAGGCGGTTTTTCTCTGGGAATCCTTGTTGCCTGTACTTATTGGGGATGGCAGTTTGTTGATGGGCCCGCAACACCTTTTGCGTATACGTCAGGTGGCGCGTACGCTTTTTGTGCGGCACTGAAAATTTTTTTTGCAGTCTGTTTGGGAGTATTTGTAACGCCTTGGCAGATTTTTAAGCGGATCAGGGAGATTCTCCGAATCAGGAAACTTGAAAAGGGCATACGAGAAGGCTCTGTCTAAAAAAAGGGAGCCGCCTGATTTGGGCGACTCCCTTTTTTTGCTACAGGAAAAGATAGAGGACGATGATATTCATGATGCCGGAAATGATCGCTCCCAGTATGGCGCAGAAACAGCAGAGTCTTGAAATATCCAGCTGTTGTATGTCGTAAATGATGCGCTGTGTTTTCTCAAAATTTTTTTGTGCCTGTTCTCCTGCCTTTTCACAGCGAACAAGGGTTTCCTCCACTCTGGCTGCAATTTGAACCGCTGTTTCAGCGGGATAGTTCCTCACCGTGTTCGCGGCTCTTCTCACATCGTCTACGCTGGTCTTGATGGCATTTTGCAAGTCTTTCAAAAGCACTATCACTTCCTGTGTACCCTTCAGCTTGAGTTCTTCCTGTTTGTTCAAAATGGCAATCCGTGCCTGCAACAGCGTTGTGTCGTCCACTTCCTGCAATACCGCTTGACTGGCTTCCGCGCTCATGTTCCTCAACGTATCTATCTTGCTCATGGTACAAGCCTCTTTTTTTAAGATTACTCCATGTGTATTGATGGCCCAGACTGCTTCCTTTGAACGCAATACCATCCATTGAAAAACTGATTCCCGAAATGAATCCTGTCTTTGCCGTATTCATGCGAACAGAGACATGCGCTTGTTCCAATTTTTTCGTAAAAGAAGACAGCGTGCATGGTTGAGTCAGTGCCGCGTCAATAATCTGCTGTAACTTCATGCGATATGATGATTCACCTGTACGAAGAACCTGTTCCACTTCTCCTTTTGTGGGGGCCTTGCGTGCTGCGGACTGGCTCATGGGAACGGTTGTGAGACTCCATTCTTTTTCAAGCGTCCGCATGATCGCCTCTTGCCGTTTATAGTCGTGGGCATCGCTGACGACGTTTCCCTCAAGATCGATGCGATTCACAAGAATATGAATATGAGGATGCTCCGTATTCGTATGTCGGCTTACGACATATTGATTATTGGTGAAGCCCATCCCTGAGAGCCACCTTTGCGCTGCCTCACACCACTGTTCATCGGTAAGGTGTTCCGTGGGATGGATACTCAGACTGACATGGCAAACGGCTTTGCCCAGCGTCGGGCGAAGTGCGCGAATGATACCGAATTCTCTCGCCAGCTCCTTGGGTGTTTGACCTGCCATGTTGGTTTCGAGGAGGACTCCCTTGCCCTGTTTCAGATCGTACTCCAGCGCACCGCGAAAGCCTTTACCCTTGATCAGTTTGGCGCTCATGAGGTTGTCCCAAGACAGCACGCTGTACTATGAGGAGATACTGTTTGACGCCAGATAAGAAGGACAGGGGGAGTCCGTCTAACCGGCCTTCATTTGCTGCCCGTGCAAGCTGGTTGAGATTGACTCCCATGCGGGCCAGTTCCGAGTAAATGGCTCTGTTGATCGCTGGAACAGGGGGAGGGGGAAGGCGGCGGGCAAGCGCAGCGATACGCAGCCAGCGCGCAGGTGGCATGCCCATGAAGGCGGCTTTCCTTTGCAAGCATCGCCATTCCTCACTGTTGACCCTGACGCCTATCGTGAGCCTCCGTACAGTGTCCGGCGGACTCTTGGGCCTTCCACGTCTTTTCCCTTGGCGTTGTTCCATCATGCCTTTCCTTTCTTGCCCCGCAGGGCAAGCCGTTTGAGCGAAGCGAAAACATGGCTTGCTGCAATCCCGTCATGAAAAGGGTAGTGAGTGTCCCGCTGTCCCTGCCCTGGAGAGTGGGACAATGGGACACATCCCCTACAGGTGCTCCAGACGTTGTTTGAGCCGATGGGCTTTCGATTTGGAAATGCCCAGTTCTTCGGCGCAGTCTCTGATGCTCAGTCCTTCTCCAAGGAGTTTCTGGAGTTGTTCCGACTCTGCGTCTTCCAGTTCCTGAACAGTCCAATTGAGTTTGTCCCGATCTGTTTGAGAAAGCTTGGCCTCAAAGGGGCGCACTTCTTCTCCCGCGATGCCTCGCGCCTTGGTGATGTGCACCTGGAAATGCGCCCCGTCTGTAATGCAATAGTTCAGCGGGCGGCGCAGGCTGATGACGGTATCCATGATGTCCTCACGGGCGGATGTGCCGCGTTGATCCCCGGATTTTCCTGCATGATGAACGAGAAGAACAGAGATGCCTCGTCTTCGCAGATCAAGAAGCCAGCTCTGGATGGGCTGCCATGACTGAGCCTCGTTTTCCTTGCCCGATCGACAGAGGGTGGAGAGATTGTCCAGTACGAGGAGCCTCACATTGTCCAGAAAGGGTTCCAGTGCGTATTGCCCTGCGGGGGTAGAAAGGTCGGGCATGGGACGGTTCTGCATGTCCGGCGTGATGATGGAGAGATTTCGAATGGCTTCCTCCGTTGCGCCGGTTCCCCTAGCCAAGGAAATTAGTCTGTTCTGCATGGCTTGAGCGGGCATCTCCCCATCCACATACAGTACCTGTTTGGGATTGGGGGCGTGCCAGTGAAACAGTGTTGCTCCGCCTGCTACGGCAAGGGCTGCGCTCAAGGCCGTAAAGGTTTTTCCGATGCCTCGGGGAGCGAAGAGGATAACGATACCCTGAGCGGGAATAACTGGATGGAGAAGGAAGCCTCGTTCCGGCAGGTGCATGTTCATAAATGCTTCCATTGTGAGTGCAATAAGTGGCGGAATACCGGATTGAAGGCCGGTTGGCGTGGTAGGTGTGAGGCTCATTGGATATTGCCCTCTTGCTTTGTGAGGCGTTCAATGAGTCCACGGATATCCTCCACACGCCATGCCGTTGTCCTGGGGCCAAGTTTGATGGGGGAGGGATACTTTCCGGTTTTGATTCCTTCCCAGAACTGAGTCTTGCTGACGGGAATGACGGCAAGAACCTGAGGGAGGCGGACAAAGCCTTCTTTGGGTAGCGGGGGAATGGAGGAGATACTTTTTCTTGGGGGCATGCTATACTCCTTAGGTATCAGCTTGTGAAAAACGAAAAAGGCCCATGTCGTTCAACATGGGCCGAGTGTACGTTGTCCACTTAAGTGGACTGTCAAGAGCTAAAGGGTGGACAATTGTGTGGACAAAAAAGGGGCATGTTTTTTGTTATATTCGCGTAATCTTTGACCAGTTTTTTATATGAGTTAGGTTCTATCTTAGATTCAGGGTAAGCTGGTAAAAGTCTACCCAACTCTCGGTGTGAGAGACTATCCGGAAAGTAGTGGTCGAGAAGACAAGCTAATTCATACCTATTAGTGATTCCTTGTTTTTTAATTCTACCAGCCTTTTTTCTATAATTTTGATATCTATTTTTTCTTTTTTTATATTTAAATTTCCATAAGCCGAAGCTTCATAAAATATTTCTTTATCTGGTATAAAATCGATATTTGCATCCGAATATTGAAATTCCATTTCTATGTTCGCATCGTGTTTTAATGAGCGCATATATGCATTTATATTGTCAATTTTTAAATTTTCTTTATCATTTTTTGTATATTTGCTTAAAACACATGCAAATACTGGTGCTATGTTATTTATATTTGTACGTGTACATAGATCGAAATTAAAAAAAATTTTTAGGAAATATTTGTATATCGAGATAATGTTCCTTTTTCTTTTCAATAGTATGAATTGCTTTTTTCCTAAAGCATATAAACCTAAAAAATAGTAAAAAGGTATTTATTCTCCAATCCTCTAGTGGTATTTTGTCGATTATGTAATAGAAACAGTTTTCTGTAGCGTTTTTATAAGCTCTATTTACTACATAAGGTGTCAATCTTTTACTGTTTATTTCTTTGATTATTTTTATGTAATATAAATAAGACCATCTCATCATCAACTCTGGTAAAAAAATTACGTCTTGTTCTTTTATTCTTCTCTCAGATACTTTGTGATGAAGATTAAACATTTTTTAATCCCTCCAAATAATCAGCCCACGCTTGCATCATGCTACGGCGTTCAGACAAAAATTCAGCGTAGTTATACGCTGCACGTACCTTGTCTCGTTCAGAGTGTCCTAACTGTCTTTCTATCGCGTCACGATTCCAGCCTTGCTCATTCAGTAGCGTTGAAGCCATTGAACGGAAGCCGTGACCTGTCATTTCTCCTTTTTCATAGCCAATTCTTCTTAATGCCACCAAAATGGTGTTTTCCGACATGGGACGGCTGAAAGTCCGCACGGCAGGAAAAACATATTGTCCCTGTCCAGTAAGCTGGTACAGCTCTTTAAGAATATTGAGTGACTGCTGAGAAAGCGGCACGATATGCGTACTTTTCATTTTGGTTTTATGAGCGGGAATGCGCCACTCTTTGGCTTTAAAATCGATCTCCTTCCATTCGGCATTTCTCAATTCGCCGGGACGGACGAAAACCAAGGGAGCCAAGCGCAGCGCGCAGTAAACAGGGAATGATGCCTTGCAGTTGTCAATATCCCTTAAGAGTTGTCCGACTCGTTTGGGATCGGTAATGGAAGCAAAATGTCTTTTAGGTGGTGGAGTCAAGGCGCCGAGCAGATCGGCAGAGGGATCGCGCTCCGCTATCCCTGACGCAACGGCATAACGAAAGATCATGGAGCAGATGCCCCGCACTCGTCGGGCAACTTCCAAAGCTCCACGTTTTTCGATCCGTTGAAGTGTTGTCAGTAGCTCTGATGCTGTGATTTCGTTGATGGGGCGTTTCCCGAGATAGGGAAAGATATTCAGTTCGAGGCGTCGTAAGGTCAATTCCGCATGGCCTTCCGACCATGTAGAAGAAAATTTTTTTGCCCATTCCCGGGCGATGTTTTCAAAGTGGTGTTCTCCTGATGCTTCAAGCTGTATTTTCTTTCGCTCAAGAGCCGGGTCGATTCCCTTGGAGATTTTGAGGCGAGCCTCATCACGTCGTATGCGGGCCTCGGCAAGGCTCGTTTCAGGGTAGACGCCAAGGGAAATGCGATTTTCCTTTTTGTTCATCCAGTATCTGAGTCGCCACCATTTCCCCCCTGCTGGAGAAATTTCAAGGTAGAGGCCCTTTTCATCCTTCAGGACATATTTTTTCTCTTTCGGTTTTGCCTGTTTTACCGTAACTGCGCTTAACACCACAAAAAGACCCTCCTCACCGGATAACTTTTGGAGGAGAATAGCATGTCCGGGCGAGTTGTCCAGTTTGTTGTCCGGTTTGGCTACCGTTTTTCATCGGATTTTGCCGGACGACACGGGACGCAAAAAAGCCCTCAACCCGTTCAGGTTCAAGGGCTTTTTTGACTTTATCGGATGTCTTGGAGTTTCCAAGTGGCGGAGAGGGTGGGATTCGAACCCACGTACCAGCTCATCACCGGTAACTCGATTTCGAGTCGAGCGCGTTACGGCCGCTTCGCTACCTCTCCGTCCAGCAAAAGACTTTAGCGGATCATGGCACAAAGAGCAAGAGGGGGTGAACCAAAATCCCTTGTCCTCGCTTCTGGAAGGGGAGTTTCTTCACATGGGACCACAGAGAAATCCTTTTCTTTTGGAATGGCCGCTGATAGTTTCCGGGCATGACAACTTCATCTTTTCATGACGCCTCAGCCCCTACGGAATGGGTTGTGATCCGCCTGAGCGCCCTCGGCGATGTTGCCTTGACCACTGGAGTTCTCGAATACTGGCACCGCACGCGCGGGTGGACGTTCACGGTCATTACTCGTGAGGCGTTTGCTCCTGTTTTGGAAAGGCACCCGGCTGTGCGTTCCATTGTTGGGCTCGCCAAGGAGGATTTGAGATTTCCGCGTCAGCTTGGCGTTTTCCGCGATCTGGCGGAAGCCCACGCAGGGCAGGGGTTGCTCGATCTGCATGGCACCCTGCGTACCCGTTTGCTTTCCCTATTGTGGAAAGGGCCTGTAAAACGCTATCGCAAACTTGGCCTTGAGCGTCGTTTATTCCTGCGGAGCAAAGGGCGGCTGTTCCGGAATGAACTCAGGCTATGGAACGTCCCGCAGCGTTATGCCCTTGCCGTGGAGGCTACGCCTCCTCCCCGTGCCGCGCTTTTGCCCCACATTTGGCTTTCCGATGAGGAGATCAGGCAAGGACAACGCCTGCTGGAACAGCTTCCGGATAAGGCGGGCACTCCTCCCATAGCTTTGCATCCGTATGCCACGCACCCTGATAAGGCATGGAAAGAGGCATACTGGCGTCAGCTCATGGAGCTTTTCGAGTCGCGCGGCATACCGTGGATCGTCATTGGCCGTGGCAGCGGCATGGAGGGGATTCCCGCATCCCGCAATTTTACCAATCGCACATCCCTACGTGAGACATGCGCGTTGTTGAAGTCCTCTTCCCTATTGATCACGGGAGATTCCGGCCCGATGCATCTCGCGGGGGCGGTCGGCACGCCCGTTTTGGCGCTGTTTGGGCCCACGACGGAAGAATGGGGCTTTTTCCCGGCGGGGCCGAAGGATCGGGTTCTTGAGTCGCAGCTGGATTGTCGCCCCTGTACGCTGCACGGCAAGAAGCACTGTGATCGCAACCATGCGTGTATGCAGTCCATTACTCCGGAACAGGTGATGCGGGCGTTGGATGAATGAAAGATTGGAGGGGGAAGGGCTTTCTGAAGAAAGCCCTTCCCCCTCCAAACCTCCCCCTTCCCATCCCAAAGACTCTCGGCTGGTGGGGAGGCTGACCAGCATGAGTTCCTGCCGGACAACAGTTTTTGGGAAAAGCAATATGGCGGAAAGTTTAATCTTTTCGCCGTATTTTTTGAAATGAGCCGGTTTATGGGGAAATGGAAGTGTGTGGCGTTTTTTTATTGCCCATAAAGCGCGGAAGTCACCGCCGTTATGGCTTCTTCCGGAAGATGGTGCCCCGTCCACAGGTGGAATTGGGCGTCCCCCTGCCCGATGAACATGTCGAGGCCTGAGACGGTTTCCCAGCCCGCAGCCGCGGCGTCGCGCAAAAAACGGGTCTGGAACGGCGTATAGATCAGATCATAGGCAATGCCATTATCTTGAAATGCCCGAGGGTAGGGCGTTTCATGCTCTTGGGCTCCGGTCATGCCGAGTGGTGTCGTGTTGATGATGAGGTCAGCGGGGACGTCTCCGCGCTCTTCCCACGGAGCGCACAGCAAACCGAATTCGTTGCAGAGGGCTTCCGCGCGCTCTTTCCGGCGGTTGGTGAGGGTAATATTGGCGAGGCCGAGCCTCCGCAGTCCCGCAATGGCCGCCCGTGAAACGCCTCCCGCACCGAGCACCAGCACGCGGGTTTCCGGAGACAATGAGCGCTTTCGCAGCGGAGCCGTGAATCCGATCACGTCGGTATTTTCTCCGCAGATTTTTTCGCCGTCACGATAGAGGGTGTTGCAGGCACCCATCTCCCTTACGTTTTCGCTTGTTTTGTCCAATAAAGGGATGATGTCGATCTTATGGGGAATCGTGATGGAGCAGCCCCGGATATTCAGCAGCCGGGCGGCGTCCACAAAGGCGGGAAGCCGTCCCGGTTCAATGGGCCATGAAAGATAGACGCCGGGCAGGTTCAATGTCCTGAAGGCCGTATTGTGCATGAGCGGGCTCATGCTGTGCCCGAGAGGATAGCCGATGATGCCGTGCAGGGCTGGCGGCGTAAACGTGGACATGGCACATCTCCATATGAATGTTTTCAGTGGGGTAGGGGTGAATCGTTTTTGAAATGCTCCGGTGACGTTGGGGAAGGGGAATTTTTTGAAAAAGCCTTTCCTCCCCCAGCTAACCCAACCGTATCACATCTATCTTTTTTATTTTAAAAAAGATGATTGTTCGCATCGCGTCTCTGTTCCCAGAGTTCCCTAAAATGCGGACTTCCTCTAACATGGTATCCTTTCCAAAGAAAAAACGCTCTTGTGCATCCGGCGTGGAGTGGAACGTATCCCAAGGGCAAAACGATTGGAAGCGATTCCCTTGCCTTCCCCGGCAGCCCCTTTCCCTAGCAACGAAGATACCATTGCCCACTTTCCCTGTTTTGACCAATCATTACCTTCAGCCTTCCAACAGGTTTTACTCAGCGTGGCCCAGTTACCGAAGCCTGCCTCGTCTTCTCCTGTATATCCCCCATGAGGGATTCGATAAGGATGAAAGCCTTTGGGAAGGAGGGGTGGGGTTTGGGGAGGGGAGGAAGGGGGGCTTCAGAAAGGCCCTTCCTCCCCCATTTTCCAAAAGAAGCGGCGCCGGCACTGAGGAGGTAGTGCCGACGCCGTTCGAGGAGAGGGGCGACATCCTCAGGGGGATGGATGTTGCCCGAACGCGGCCACCTTCACAGGGGAAAGAAGGTGAGCCCGGGTGGAGGAGAAAACCCGGAATCCGCGCTTGCATAACCCGCCGGGCGGCCGTAAAACGCCCGACGCGTCGTCTTCGGAGGACGGAATCTCAGGGGGTGAATCCTGTCCTCCCGGACCATCAACAGGGGAGCGTTGATGGTCCCGTATTCATGGAAACGGAGGCGGGGAGAGGAGGTTTCCCGCCATCAAACCACGCCGTGTTCGCCGGGCCGCTCAAAGACGCCTAGGGTAACGGCCGTCTTGAACGAAAGGGTGTCGCCAAACAGGGGAAGCATTGGCGCTGCGACGAACAGGGAGGAAATCGTTCCCATGAAAACACCTATGAGCATAGTCAATGCGAAGCCGTAAATGACCGGGCCGCCGAGCAGGAACAGGGCGAGGGCCGCCACGAGCGTCGTGCCTGCGGTCAGCAGGGTACGGCTCATGGTGTCGCCAAGCGCTTCCTGAATGATCTCGGGCAGCGGGCGCGGCGAGTCGGGGTTCTCCCGCCGCAGGGTTTCACGGATTCGGTCGTAAATCACGATGGTATCGTTCAGCGAATAGCCGATGATGGTCAAAAGTGCCGCTACGATGTTCAGATCGATTTCTTGCCCGAGGATGACCAGCAGGCTGGTGGTCGTCGTGACGTCGAATATCAGGCTGGCCATCGCTCCCGCCGCAAAGGAGAGGCGGAACCGCCAGCACAGGAACAGGGTCATCAGCAGTGCCGCAAGGATGCGGCCTTCCGTCGGTACGCCCATCCATTGCAGGGCGATCATGGTGGCCGTGAGCGCTCCGGCGAGCAGGGCGGCCGTGCCCCAGCGCTGTTCGAAGCGCCCCGAAATGTACACGGTGATCAGGAGCAGCGCATAATAGATGGCTTCCAGAGCCGAGCTGCGGAGATCATCTCCGACCTTGGGGCCGACCGTTTCCAGACGATCCAAGGAAACCGCCCCGCCGTCGTCCACGGTCTGGAGATGGCTGAGCAGGGCTTCGCCGAGCTGTTGCGCGGGCATGTCGGGCAGGCCGAAACGGAGCAGCCAGACGGAATTGTTGTCGCCGTATTGCTGGGTCATCAGGCCTTCGAGATGCATGGGATCAAGCGCCCCGATGAGCTGCTTGTCCGAAACGGGGTGCTCGAACCGGACCTGCGCCGCAACGCCGCCCGAGAAGTCGACGCCGTACTGAAGGCCGCCGCGCCACGTACCCACGGAAACCGCCACCATCACAAGCAGAAGCGTCAGTACGCCCACGTGCTTCACGCGCTTGAGGAAGGGGAAGTGGGACAGGTAACCCGACAGGGCGCGCAGTTCCATGGGGCCGTGCATGCTGAGGCGGGTGCCGTTGGTGTGCTTCATCCACGCGTCGAAAGCGATGCGGCACAGGAAGATCGCCGAGAACATGGAGGCGATGATGCCGAGAGTCAGGGTGACGGCAAAGCCGCGCACCGGGCCGGTTCCGAACTGGTACAGGATGGCCGCGACGATGATCGTCGTCAGGTTGGAGTCCACAATGGAAAGGTTGGCACGCTCGAAACCGGCCTTGATGGCCTTGGGAGGCGTCAGGCCGAGGGCCAACTCCTCGCGTATTCGCTCAAAGATGAGGACGTTCGCGTCCACGGCCATGCCGATGGTCAGCACGACGCCCGCTATGCCCGGCAGGGTCAGGGTCGCGCCGAGCGCGGCCATGCCGCCCATGAGCAGGCTGAGGGTGCAGAGAAGCATCCCGTTGGCGAGCATACCGGACCAGCCGTAGCGCAGGGGCATGATGATCATGACCGCCAGCGTGCCGATGAGTGCGGCGAGGATGCCGCTGGTGATCGACGCTTCGCCGAGGGCGGGGCCTACCGTGCGCTGTTCGAGCACATGGACCGGAGCCGCGAGGGAGCCGGAGCGCAGGGAAATGGCGAGGTCCTGCGCCTCTTCGGGCGTGAACTGGCCGCTGATGCTGGCCGTGCCGCCCGCGATCTTTTCCTGAATCACCGGAGCGCTGTGGATGGTCCCGTCCAACACGATGGCGAGGCGCTTGCCGACATGTTCACCGGTGGCCATTTCAAACAGGGCCGCACCGCGAGGGGTGAACGACAGGCTGACCATCGAGGTGTTTTTATTGTCGAATCCGGGGCGGGCGTCGGCCACTTCCTTGCCGCTCAGGAGCGGGGTGCTGTCGAGCGCCAGTTTGGCGTTGGTCGCTTCGCCGTGCTTGCCCGTCATGGGATAGAAGGCGACGCCGGGAGGCAGATAGCCTTGGGAAATGTCGTCGCGGACGAGGTGGAAGGACAGATCGGCGGACTTCTCGACGAGCTGGACGGCACGGTTGACGTTGGTCAGGCCGGGAAGCTGGATGAGGATACGGTCGCCCTGCTGCTTGCGGATATCCGGTTCCGCCACGCCGAACTGGTCGATGCGGCTGGAGATGGTACGCAGCACCTGATCCACGGCCAGATCCTGCGTCTGCTTAACGAAGGCCGGCGTGAACGAGTAGGGCAGGTGGACCGCGCCGTCGGACCCGGTACGGGGCGTTCCGGGCACGACTTGAGGGGCGTCCTTCTTGGCAAGGGCAAGGAACGCATCGACCTGGTTGGCGCGGGCGATGATGAGTTCCTGCACGCCGCCGGGCATCTGGCGGGGGCCAAGGACGGTGATCCCTGCCTCACGGGCCTTCTGGCGAAGCACTTGCCCGCTGTTGATGAGTGCGGACTGAACGGCTTTTTCCGTATCCACGCCCAGCGTGAGCTGAACGCCGCCTTTGAGATCGAGGCCCAGACTGATGCGGGACGCGCCCGGCAGGTTGATGTCTTCCGGCATAAGCGTCGGAGACAGGAGGAAAAGCGCGCCGGCCATGACAATGGCGGCAATCGCATATCGGAACGAGAGTTTCATGAAAGCCTCTCACACGGTTGCAGGAGCAGAATGCTGTCGGGAACGGCGGAACCGCCGACAGGACGCACACTGATTCGGGCGTTCCGGGTATTCTGCGCGGGAGACGTGTGAGGAGTGCAGAAGACCGGCTGCGCGAGTCAGGGCTTTTCTGTCACGCAGAAAGCGAAGGACGGAAAAGCGGAAGCTCTAGCAACCGTATGGAGGAGGCGTGGGGTAGGAGACGAGCCCGCGTTCGGCGGGAAGGAAGCAAAGGGGCGTACCGATGGGCAGCGCCACCGGGGTGACGGAAATCTGCGGCAGGACAGGCGCTGAGGCCAACGCGGCGGCATACCCCGACGAGTGCGGCAGGGGCTTGTCGGTGACGCTCTTGGGCGTCCGGGCCGTCGTTTGGCTTATGTTGCCGTTGAGCGTTTCGGAAATGCTGGCGAAGAGGTTCCTTTCGGAACGGGCAAGCGCCGCGTCAAGCTGCCGCCAACCGCTGGACGCTTCAACAAGCGCCGAATCTTCGTCAACGGCATCGAAGCGCTGGAGCTGCGGGCCGATGTCATTGCCTTCCAGTTCGGAATGCTGAGCCTTGAAGACGTCCGCCGAAGGGGCCGCTTCAAGGAGGGCTTCGAACTGCCTGCTGACATCGTTGTCTATGTGCGCTTGCGCGGAAAAGGAGGAACACAGGAAAAGCCCGAAAGCAAAAAGCAGCGTCCCCAGCACGGAGCGGGAGAAGCTGGTCGTTGCGTCTTTGATGGGCTTTAGCGTATTCATGCCTTTACCCATAAAGCCGAATGGTAAGGATGTCAATAATACGCTATGGCCCTTTTCAGGGATATCTCATGCGAAATCATAGGTTCGGGCTTGCCTGGGCGCTTGAGGATGGATACTATCATTTTCCCCGCACGGCATCCGTTTTGTGAAACCCTCCGTTCCCGCGGGGCCGAAAATCAGCGAAAGGACTCATTATGTGTCTTGCCATCCCTGCGAAAGTCATTGAAAAGTCTGATGACGGCATGTTGAAGGCCACCGTGGGCAACGGGCCGACCTGCCTGACCGTTTCCGGCATTTTGCTGCCCGAGGAAGTGGAAATCGGGGACTATATCATTATCCATGCCGGATTCGCCATGCACAAGATGGAGAAGACCGAGGCCGAAGAGAGCCTGCGCCTTTTTCGCGAGCTGGCCCAAGCCACCGGGCAGGAAGCGACCTTCTGATGTGAAGAATGTGGGGGAAAACTCCGGATATAAAGAATATCCCTGCGCTCCTTCCCCAAACCGCTACGCGGGCCGCGCCCATTTCCTTGCACCTTAATGCTTTTGGCCCTGTTGCCAGATAGAGTGGGACAGGGCAAATTTCTTGTGTTGCATAGCGTGAAGAAAAATCCCGGAGCGAAGGCTTCGGGATTTTTTTGTGGGAAAGGCTCCGTGTGGAAACGGAACGCTTGCATTCGGAAGCCTCGGGCTTTCTGCGGGGCGATGTCTGGCTGAAAGCGGCGCGGCTTCTCCGTTTGGATTGAGGGGGCAGAGTGCCCGTTTCCGTATCCGTGTGGCTCAATACATCATGCGCGGAAGGAACAGCACGATGTCCGGGACGAAGACGCAGAGGATGATGACGCCCACGGTCACGAAGACGAAGGGCAGGGCGTTGTAGGAGATGTCCTCAAGCGTGGTGTCGGCGATGCCCGAGGCGATGAAGATGTTTTCGCCGAGGGGCGGCGTGGAGAACCCGACCCCGCAGCAGCAGACCAGCACCACGCCGAAGTGGATGGGGTCCACGCCGAAGACGGTCATGACCGGCAGGAGTACGGGAGTCGCCAGCAGGATGATCGCCAGCGTCTCCATGAACATCCCCAGAAAGAGCAGCAGGGCGATGACGAACATCCAGATGACGGCGACGTCCGAGGTGAAGCCGAGGATGTGCTCCACAATCATGTCGGGTATCCGGTACTGGACAAGCAGCCGCTCGAACGCGTAGGCCGTGAACATGATGATCAGCACGCGCCCGGTCATCCATGAGGTGATCTGGAGCGAGTGCCGGATCCCCCCGAACGTCAGCTCGCGGTGGATGAACAGCCCGACGAAGATGGAGTAGAAGATGGCGACCACGGCGGCCTCGGTCGGCGTGAAGAACCCCCCGTAGATGCCGCCGAGGATGACGACCGGAGCCATGAGCGACCAAAGCCCGTCCTTGAGCGCCTTGAGCAGCGAGTCCCCCGAGCCGCTTTGGAGATCTTCCGCCACGGGCATGTTCCGGCAGAGGAAGAGGTGCATGGCGGCGAGCCCCACCGCAATCATGATGCCGGGCATTACCCCGGCGAGGAACATTTTGGTGATGGATTGCTGCCCCGACACCGCATAGACGACCATCGGGATGCTCGGGGGGATGATGATGCCCACGCCCCCGGCGGTCGCCGCGGCCGCAGCCGCATAGCCCTTGCTGAATCCCCGCCGGATCATGGCCGGGATCATAAGCATCCCCACGGCGGCGGTCGTCGCGGGGCCGGAACCGGAAATCGCCCCGAAAAACACGCAGGCCAATGCGGTGGAGACGGCGAGCCCGCCGGGGATGGGGCCGACGATGTTTTCCGCGATGGCGACAAGCCGCCGCGAAATGCCCGCGCATTCCATGAGCGCCCCGACGAGCATGAAGGCGGGCAAGGCCATGATGGGAAAGGAATTGACCGAGGTGAAGGCGATCTGCACCAGCGTGACGAGGTTTTGGTCCACCGTGTAGAGGGCGGCCATGGCCGCCACGCCGAGCGCCACGGTAATGGGGGACCCGAGCAGCATCAGCACCGCAAAGGTGGCAAAGAGGACTCCCGCCGGGCTCATGGATTCCCTCCGTCCGCGAAGGCTTTCCGGCTTTCCTCGGCTTCAATCCTGTCGGGCGCGGTGAGCTCTTTTTTCAGGACGAATTTCATCACGTTGACTTGAATGATGCGGGCGGACATGAGCGTAAAGGCGATGGGGAAGATGAAATAGATATAGGAGAGCTGCCAGTCGAGGGCGGGCGTGGCGTAGGGGAATTCCCGGAGTTCGCGGATCACGGTGAGGCTTTCCACGACCATGACGATGTTGAAGAACAGCCACACGCCGTCGCTGAGGAGCATACAGGCGTCGCCCACCCATTTGGGGAAGGGGCGGAACTGGATGGTGACCCGGTTGTGCGCGGCGAGGCGGGCCGCGTAGGAAGCCCCGAAAAAGACGAACCAGACAAAGGAATACCGCGCGAGTTCTTCCGTCCAATACAGGGGGTGCCCGAACTGGCGCAGGAAAATCTGCAAGAGCAGGATCAGCACGAAGAACGCAAGCAAAACCTGGCTGACGTATCCTTCAAAGTTGTCCAAAATCGCTAGAAGAACCTTCTTGAGCATGAAGTCCCCCTCCGGAGAGCGCCAGCGCGGCGCGTCGCCAGTGTAGGGTAGCACGCGGGAATAGACAACCTTATGAAGCCGCCTTCCCCCTGTGCGGAAAGCCTACTTCCAAGGTTTTTTCCCGATGGCGGAGAGGAAGGCGTTGATGGCGGCCCTGCCGCCTACGAACGTCTCCATTTCGGGCCAGACCTGCGAAATGGCGGCACTCCTCCAGTCGGCCTCGTCCTCGAGCTGGTCGATCTGCACGCCGGACTCGATGAGCCTCTGCCTCGCCCTCACGCCTTCGACAAGCTGGAAGGCGAGGCAGTATTCCTGCGCATCGCGCCCGGCGTCGGTGATGAGCGTCTGCATCTCAGGGGACATTTTCCTGAAGGCTCGCTGGCTCAGGATCATGGGCTGGAGCTGGTAGGTGTAGTGCACTTCGGTGATGTATTTCTGCACTTCGTTGAATTTACAGGCGAGGAAGGTGATGTAGCCGTAGCACTGCCCGTCGACCAGGCCCTGCTGGAGCGCGGTGAAGGTTTCCGCCCACGAGATCGGCACCGGATTCGCCCCCCATGCCTTATAACAGGCGAGCAGGATGGCGCTCTGCGGGACGCGGAACTTGAGCCCCTTGATGTCGTTCAGGTTTTTGATGGGCTTGCGGGAATTGGAAATGTAGCGGTAGTCGGTATAGGTCCAGCCGAGGATGCGGAAGCCACCTTCCCGAATGGCGTACCCGTTGAGCAGGTCGTGGGCGGGGCCGGTGGTGGCCCGGACGACGTCGTACATGTCGTCAAAAAGGTAGGGCATGGTGAGGATGCCGAGTTTCTTCACGAACGGGACCGTATTGGCGATGCCCACAACGGCGATGTCGAGATTCCCGGCGCGCACGTTCTGGATCATTTCCGTTTCGTCGCCGAGCTGGCCGGAGGGGAAGAGCTGGACTTCCACCTTGCCTTCGGACCGGGCTTCCACGACTTCCTTGAACCGGGTGCCGATGGCCCCCATCTCGGAATCGATGGGATCCCCCATGCCCACTTTCAGGATGGTTTTCTCATAAGCGCGGGCGGGGAAGGGGCAGGTGAGAAGGGCAAGCGTCACCACGGCGGCAAGCAGGCTTTTGAGCATAGAATCCTCTCTCTTTCCATCTAGAGTCCCGTGACTGCGTGCAACCCCACACCTTATTTTGGGCTTTAGCGCACGAGGCTCGAAGGTGTCAACCTGGCCTCTTCGGTAAGCCCGGCAGCCTGATTTTCCTCCTATCAGCTTGTGGATACACTTGAAAAAATTATTTGTGGGCGATTTCCACGAGGCCGATCTTGTACCGTTGCGCTTTCCTGACGATGGTGGACTGGCTGACTTTGAGCCGCCGGGCGGCCTTGTAGGTACTGCCGGTTTCAGTGAGCGCGGTCATGATCATGTTGCGCTCCAGTTCGGCTACGGCCTCGCGCATGGGCTGGCGGAAGGAGACGCTACCCTGCGGGAGAGGCGACTGGGCCTGCATATATTGAGGAAGATCCTGCATGGTGATGGTCTCTTCTTCGCTCATGGTCGCCAGCGACTGCACAAGGGCGCGCAGCTCGCGGACGTTGCCCGGCCAGCGGTAGGTCAGGAAGCAGTTCAGCACTTGCGGATCGAAATTTTTTTGCAGTCCGCTTTTTTTGATGATCTCCTGCAAAAAATGCATGGCGAGGACCGGAATGTCGTCCGGCCGTTCCCGCAGGGGAGGGATTTCCACGGTCAGCACCCGGAGGCGGTAGAAGAGGTCTTCGCGGAACTGCCCGGAAGCAGCCATGTCGGCCAGAGGCTTGTTGGTGGCGGCGATGACCCGCACGTCCACGGTGATGGGCTTGGTCCCCCCAACCCTGTGGAAGGGGTGCCCGTCGAGCACTTGCAGCAGCTTGGCCTGCATGGGGAGGGGGAGCTCGCCGATTTCGTCGAGGAGGAGGGTCCCCTTGTGGGCCAGCTCAAACATGCCGGGCTTGCCGCTCTTGGCCGCGCCGGTGAAGGCGCCTTTTTCGTAGCCGAACAATTCGGATTCCATAAGCGACATGGGGATGGCCCCGCAGTTTACCGCGATGAACGGTTCGGTACTGCGCTGGCCCATGTCGTGGATGGCCTTGGCCGTCAGCGTCTTGCCGGTTCCGGTTTCGCCGAGGATGAGGGTGATGGCTTCGGTGCGGGCGGCCTTGGAGGCTTCCTTGCGCAGGCGGCGCATGGGGGCGCTGTGTCCGACGAACCCGGCGTCCATTTCGGTTTCGAGGTTCTCCAGGCGCGCTTTGTAGGCGAGGGTTTCCATCTCCAGATCGGTGAGCTTGCGCTGGAGCGTCTCCAGTTCGGTCATGTCGCGGATGGAGGCGATGACCCGCCATACATTGCCCTTTTCGTCAAAAATGGGCGTGCTGGTGTTCAGGCAGCGCTTGCCGTTGGAATAGTCGTCGAACATGGTGACCGAGCGTTTTTCGATGAGCGCGCGCAGGGTGACGCAGGTTTCGAAGCGCCCCTTGTGCATGGGTTCGGTCACGTGCTTGCCGATGACTTCCTCGGCGCGCAGCCCGGCGATGCGTTCCATCGCCTTGTTGACGCGCAGGGTTATGCCGTCGGAGTCGATGACCCAGATCCCGTCGTGGATGGAGTCGAGCAGGACCGTCAGCTCCTGCCAGGGCAGTTCGGCCACCCGGTTGATCTGATCGACCGGGATTTTCGACATTGTGATAAGACGAACTTGTTCCCCGCCCGCGGAATCGTCAATGGAAACGCTTTTCCAGCGGATAATGTACATGGAACCCTCTTTGTGGTGGGCGATCAGCTCGCCTCCGTGGGGTTCGCTCAGGCTTTCTTCCACTTCATCAAATCCGCATCGTGTCAGGCGGGGCAAGAAAGGCTCGTCGTCCATCCGTCCGGGAGAAAGTTTGAGTATTTCTCCTAACATGTTGTTTATAAAAATTAAATTCCATGTATCCCCGTGGCATATTCCGGCGGCGACGAGCTCATTTTGATGAAGAATGTGATCGCAAAAGGCGGGGTATGACGTCATGAGAGGACCTCTCTAATGCAACTATGCATCGTAATGCAAAATTGACTCGGACATTCCTGTGATTCGGCGGCAAATGATTCGAGACTGCATTGAACCCGAAAAGACCTGAAAAGGACATTCTAAAAAACTATAACAAAAATCTCATGTTATGAACTTTGGGAAAAATGGAACGCTAGTTGCTATAAAGAAGGCATGGAGTACAACCCCACCCTGAATTTCAAAACGTACTTCAACATACTGCTCTCGGAGGCACTCAAATGCGTGTAGGTATCCCCACCGAAATCAAAGTTCAGGAATTCCGTGTCGGCATCACTCCCGCTGGCGTTCATGCTCTTAAAGAAGCCGGTCACACCGTCCTCGTGCAGAAGGGCGCTGGCCTCGGCAGCATGATCACCGACGAAGAGTATGTCGCCGCCGGCGCTCAGATGGTTGCTACCGCCAAGGAATGCTGGGACTGCGACATGGTCGTGAAAGTGAAGGAACCCCTGGCTCCTGAATACGACCTCTTCCATGAAGGCCTGATCCTCTACACCTACCTGCACCTCGCTCCGGAACCGGCCCTGACCAAGGCTCTTCTCGAAAAGAAGGTCATCGGCATCGCTTACGAAACCGTGCAGTTCGACAACGGCTTCCTGCCCCTGCTCGCTCCCATGTCTGAAGTCGCCGGTCGCATGGCCACCCAGGTGGGCGCTCAGATGCTGACCAAGATCGAAGGCGGCATGGGCCTCCTGATGGGCGGCACCGCTGGCGTGCAGGCCGCTCACGTCGTTATCCTCGGCGCCGGTACCGTGGGTCTCTCCGCCGCCAAGGTTGCCATGGGCATGGGCGCTCGCGTGACCATCCTTGACAGCAACCTCTTCCGCCTGCGCCAGATCGACGACCTCTTCGGCGGCCGCATCCAGACCCTGGCCTCCAACGCCTTCAACATCGCCGCCGCCACCAAGGACGCCGACCTCCTCGTGGGTTCCGTCCTCATCCCCGGCGCTCTGACCCCGAAACTGGTCACCGAAGCCATGGTGAAGACCATGAAGCCCGGTTCCGCCATCGTTGACGTCGCCATCGACCAGGGCGGCTGCATCGAACCCACCGCCAAGCACGGCGCTACCTATCACGACAAGCCGACCTTCAAGTATCCCGTCAACGGCGGCGAAGTGGTCTGCTACTCCGTGGGCAACATGCCCGGCGCCGTGGCCCGTACCTCTACCTTCACCCTGACCAACGCCACCATGCCTTACATGGTCGACCTGGCCAACAAGGGCTGGAAGAAGGCTTGCCAGGACGACAAGGCTCTGGCCCGCGGCATCAACACCTACGACGGCAAAGTGTACTTCAAGGGCGTTTCCGATGCTCTCGGTTACGAACTGCACTGCACCTGCGACATCCTGAAGTAAGACGTGATTCATGACTGGACCAGTCTCATGTCCGCATGAGACTGGCCAGTTTTCCGGTCAAAGTCAAGGGTAAGGGTAGGAAGCGGCCCATGTGCGCCAATTGGTTTTCGCCTTTAACCTTCCTGTGACAATAACATCATTATTTCATGAGGAATGCACCATGACTTACGATAAAGCTGAATTGGTCGCTCTGGACAAAAAGTACGTTTGGCACCACCTGACCCAGCACAAGAATTTCGAGCCCGCCATCTATGTGAAGGGCGAAGGCATGCGCATCACCGACATCGACGGCAAGACCTATCTTGACGCCGTGTCCGGCGGCGTGTGGACCGTCAACGTCGGCTACGGCCGCAAGGAAATCGTCGACGCCGTCGCCAAGCAGATGATGGAAATGTGCTACTTCGCCAACGGCATCGGCAACGTCCCCACCATCAAGTTCTCTGAAAAGCTGATCTCCAAGATGCCCGGCATGAGCCGCGTGTATCTCTCCAACTCCGGTTCCGAAGCCAACGAAAAGGCTTTCAAGATCGTCCGTCAGATCGGCCAGCTGAAGCACGGCGGCAAGAAGACCGGCATCCTGTACCGCGCTCGTGACTACCACGGCACCACCATCGGCACCCTGAGCGCTTGCGGCCAGTTCGAACGTAAAGTTCAGTACGGTCCCTTCGCTCCCGGTTTCTATGAATTCCCCGACTGCGACGTCTACCGCTCCAAGTTCGGCGATTGCGCCGACCTTGGCGTGAAGATGGCCAAGCAGCTTGAAGAAGTCATCCTGACCGTGGGTCCGGACGAACTCGGCGCAGTGATCGTGGAACCGATGACCGCTGGCGGCGGCATCCTCGTTCCCCCGGCTGGCTACTATGAAACCATCCGCGAGATCTGCGACAAGTACGAACTGCTCCTGATCATCGACGAAGTCGTTTGCGGCCTTGGCCGTACCGGCAAGTGGTTCGGCTACCAGCACTTCAACGTCCAGCCCGACATCGTCACGATGGCTAAGGGCGTCGCTTCCGGCTACGCTCCCATCTCCTGCACCGTGACGACCGAAAAGGTCTTCCAGGACTTCGTCAACGACCCGGCCGATACCGACGCCTACTTCCGCGACATCTCCACCTTCGGCGGCTGCACCTCCGGTCCCGCCGCGGCTCTGGCCAACATCGAAATCATCGAACGTGAAAACCTGCTCGAAAACTGCACGAAGATGGGCGACCGCCTCCTCGAAGGCCTCAAGGGCCTGATGGCGAAGCATCCCATCATCGGCGACGTTCGCGGCAAGGGCCTGTTCGCCGGTATCGAAATCGTGAAGGATCGCGCCACGAAGGAACCCATTGCTGAAGCCGTCGCCAACGCGATGGTCGGCGCCGCCAAGCAGGCTGGCGTGCTCATCGGCAAGACCTCTCGCTCCTTCCGCGAATTCAACAACACCCTGACCCTCTGCCCGGCCCTGATCGCCACTGAAGCCGACATCGACGAAATCGTCGCCGGTATCGACAAGGCGTTCACCACCGTCGAACAGAAGTTCGGTCTGTAAGAATTGAAAAGCCCGATGCCTTCATCCGGAGGCATCGGGACTTTGATTCCGAAAATCGTCGGCAGGGCAAGGCAGCGCTTTGTCCTGCTTCGGCATATGAAGACTTCAACAACGCGAGGATACGACAATGGCTTTTGTGCATTACACCGTCAAGAAGATCGTGCATGGCCTCGGCGCTATTAAAGAAGCCGCTAACGAAGTGAAGAACCTCAAAGGTTCCAAAGCGTTCATCGTGACCGACCCCGGTCTGGCCAAGATCGGCGTCCAGAAGCCCCTCGAAGAAGCCCTGACCGCCGGCGGCATCGAATGGAAGCTGTACGCTGAAGCCCAGCTGGAACCCAGCATGGATTCCATCCAGCACTGCACCGACGAAGCCAAGGCTTTCGGCGCTGACGTGATCATCGGTTTCGGCGGCGGTTCCGCCCTCGACACCACGAAGGCCGCTTCCGTGCTGCTTTCCAACGAAGGCCCCATCGACAAGTACTTCGGCATCAACCTGGTTCCGAATCCTTCCCTGCCCTGCATCCTGATCCCCACCACGTCCGGCACCGGCTCTGAAATGACCAACATTTCCGTGCTCGCCGACACCAAGAACGGCGGCAAGAAGGGCGTTGTTTCCGAATACATGTATGCCGACACCGTCATCCTCGACGCTGAGCTGACCTTCGGTCTGCCTCCCCGCGTGACCGCCATGACCGGCGTTGACGCTTTCGTTCATGCCATGGAATCCTTCTGCGGCATCGCTGCGACCCCGATCACCGACGCCCTGAACCTTCAGGCCATGAAGCTGGTCGGCGCCAACATCCGCCAGGCCTATGCCAACGGCAAGAACGCCGCCGCCCGCGACGCCATGATGTACGCCTCCGCTCTCGCCGGCATGGGCTTCGGCAACACCCAGAACGGCATCATCCATGCCATCGGCACGACCCTGCCCGTGGAATGCCACATTCCTCACGGCCTGGCCATGTCCTTCTGCGCTCCCTTCAGCGTGGGCTTCAACTACATCGCCAATCCCGAGAAGTACGCCATCGTGGCCGACATCCTGCGTGGCGATGACCGTTCCGGCTGCATGAGCGTGATGGACCGCGCCGCCGACGTGGAAGACGCCTTCCGCGATCTGCTGAACGACCTCGACATCGCCACCGGCCTCTCCAACTACGGCGTGAAGCGTGAAGACCTGCCCGCCTGTGCGGACCGCGCCTTCGCCGCCAAGCGCCTCCTGAACAACAACCCCCGCGCCGCTAGCCGCGACCAGATCCTTGCTCTGCTCGAAGCCAACTTCGAAGCCTAGTCCTCGGATTTGAGGTAAGCCATTGACCGGGGGAGGAAAGGCGCACTGCGCAATTCCTCCCCCGGTTTCTTCGTTTCAATGCTCCATATAGGAGGATCACCTTCAGGCGTTGAAAAAACGAAAGAAAAGCCCTGAACAAGCATTCAGGGCTTTTCTTTTGTTTCTTCAGGGATTGGGTACGTACCAGCGGTTTACTCTATGACCGTCAAACGCACGGGCTTGCGCGGGGGAACACGGGCATACTGGACGGCAGGGTACCCGATCATGAGCCCTCCGCAGATTTTGCGGCCTTCGGGAAGAGGGATGCCGAGGTCTACGCCGTTGCCGGCTGCGGCGATGACGAAACCGCTCCAGCAAGTCCCGATGCCGTAGCTGTGCAGGGCGAGCTCCAGATAGCTGACGGCGGCGGCACAGTCGAGAGCGTTCCACGGCATGTTGGCGTCGCCGTGCGCGAGGATGAGGGAGGGGGCCCCCCGCAGGATCGGATCCTGCCCGGCGCGGAAAGCCGATGCCACATGGCTGTATTTTCCGGTAAGCGTCGACATCCAGTCCGCCACGCGGGAGGCAAGATCGTGCAGCCTGTCGCGGCCTTCCACCAGCAGCCACGCCACTTCCTCACAGTTGGACGCCGTCGGCGCGTAGCGGGCCTCTTCCAGCGCCTTGAGGAGCACGTTGCGATCAACGGGTTCGTCTTTATACGCGCGGGTGGAGCGCCGCGTCTTAAACAGCATGTCGCGTTGCAAGTCGGAAAGCGGGGCATCCTCGACAAGCGGCAGGGAAGAGGGCGCGATATGTTCCAAGGTCAGGGCCGCCTTGGGACAGACGGCGACGCAGTGGCCGCACCGGATGCAGCGGGCCAGAGCCCCGTGCAGGACATCCACAGACCCGTTGGTGTGGCGTCCGAGGATGCGCTGCGGGCATACGCTGATGCAGCGCCCGCACCGGATGCAATGATCTTGGTTGAGTTCAAGAGAAACCATAGGCAGTCCTTTGGAAGCGTTTCGGAAAGAACACCGTTTCCCGGCGGCTTCCCGCCTTTTGTGTCCTGAGCGGACGTTGTTGCGCCCATTGTTCCGGTTTCCGCCGGAGGGCTTCGCTCCGATCAAAAAACGAACCGGGGAGGAAGGAGGAAAAGGAAGGGGGGCGGCCCCAAAACAATATCCCTCCCTGTAGCTGGGGCGAGCTGATGCCGATTTTTGCCACTTTAGAGCAAGGGCCTTGTACCCCTCGAAGGCAATCTGCGCTCTGGTGGGGACGCTGCGGACAAGCCGATAAACACAGATGCCTTTGGAAAGCGAGGGATGGGACCCGCGTCGGCAGGCTTGGGGAAGGGAGCCGCTTTCCCTCGGAAAGGCTTCCCTTCCCCAATACTTCCATAGAGTTCAAAGGGGATCGGCGTTAGCCGTCTCCGAGCTTGCGCCGTGTCCGCCGTTCTTCGGTGAGGAACTTGCCGGTAACGGAATTCGGATCGGCCATGATGGCTTCAGGCGTTCCGGCGGCGACGATGCGCCCGCCGTTTTCCCCTCCGCCGGGGCCGAGGTCGATGACGTAGTCCGAGGCGAGGATGACGTCCGTGTTGTGCTCGATAACCACGACCGTCGCGCCGAGCTCCACCAGATGGTGCAGCACGGTGACGAGCTTGCCGACCTCGTGCATGTGCAGTCCGGTGGTCGGCTCGTCGAGGATATACATGGTGCCGGGCAAAGAACGCTTGCCGAGCTCGCGCGATATCTTGATGCGCTGGGCCTCGCCGCCGGAGAGGGTGGTGGCGGGCTGTCCCAGACGGATGTAGTCGAGCCCCACATCTTCCAGTACGGCAAGGCGGCGTTCGAGTACAGGATAATTGGAGAAGAACTGGCGGGCCTCACGTACGGGCATGTCCAGCACTTCCGAGATGTTCAGCCCCCGATAGCGGACTTCGAGGGTTTCGTGATTGTAGCGCTTGCCCCCGCACACGTCGCAGGTGACGTACACGTCGGGCAGGAAGTGCATTTCCACGCGGATCTGACCGTCGCCGCTGCACGCCTCGCAGCGTCCGCCCTTGACGTTGAAGCTGAACCGCCCCGGCTGGTAGCCGCGCTTGCGGGCGTCCGGGGTCATGGCGAAGATGTTGCGGATCTCGTCGAAGATCTTGGTGTAGGTGGCAGGGTTGGACCGCGGCGTGCGTCCGATGGGCGTCTGATCGATGGCCACGATGCGCTCGATGGCCTCCACGCCGTCGATGCCCCGGATGCTGCCTGGCTGATCCACGCGGATGCCCTGCGCCAGCGCGAGGTGCTTGTACAGCGTGTCCACCACGAGTGAGCTTTTGCCCGAGCCGGAAACCCCGGTCACGCAGGTCAGCGTGCCGAGCGGAATGGGGCAGTCGATATCCTTGAGGTTGTTGGTCGTGACCCCGCGCAGGGTGAGCCAGCCCTTGGGCTCGCGGCGTTCGTCGGGGATGGGTACGGACAGATCCCCCCGCATGTACTTGGCGGTCAGCGTCTCCGAGTGCTTGATCAGGTTCTCGAAAGAGCCGTGGTACACCATGTCGCCGCCGTGCGCGCCGGAACCGGGCCCAAGCTCGATGATGTGGTCTGCCTCGCGGATGGTGGCTTCGTCGTGCTCGACCACCAGCACCGTGTTGCCGCGCCCCTGAAGGCTGCGGAGCGTGGCAATGAGGCGTTCGTTGTCCCGGGGATGCAGGCCGATGGACGGCTCGTCGAGCACGTAGGTTACGCCCACCAGCCCGGAACCGAGCTGCGAGGCGAGGCGGATGCGCTGCGATTCCCCGCCCGAGAGCGTGGTCATGGTGCGGCCCAACGAGATATAGTCGAGGCCCACATTGGTCATGAACGACAGCCGATGATTCAGTTCTTTGAGGAGCGGCTCGGCGACGAGGGCGTGGCGCCCGTCGAACTCCCGCCCGTTCAGCCAGCGGAGAGCGCGTTCCACGGGCAGGGAGCAGAACTGGTGGATGTTGAGATCGTCCACGCGCACGGCCAGCGATTCGGGCCGCAGGCGCGCGCCGTGGCATGTGGGGCAATCCATGCTCTGGAGGTAACGGGACAGCAGATCACGCCACATGTCGCCGTACTGCATACCTCGTTCAAGCAGGGGGATGACGCCCGGCCAGTTGTCCGTGGCCAGCTTGTACGGGCCATCGTAGGCTTTGACCGGAGCGGGTGCGTTGTCGTCGTACTCCGGCGACTCAAGGGCCACGGAGCCGCCGAGGCGGTTCCTGCGCAGGCCGCTCTTGGACTTCTGTGATGGATCGTCCTCACCGTAGAACAGGGCTTGCAGGGCCTCGGGAGAATACGCGGACAGCGGCGTGGACAGGGTGAAGCCGAAGCGCTTGCCGAGGGCGGTCAACGCCTCTTCATAGCGGGCGAAGGTCTTGGGGTTGGCCCACGGCAGGATGGCCTTGGTGTTCAGGGACAGGCCGCGGTTGGGCGCGATGAGCATGGGCTCGAAGTATTCCACGGTGCCGAGCCCGGCGCAGCGCGGGCAGGCCCCCTGCGGGCTGTTGAAGGAAAAGAGCTGCGGGCTGGGTGCGGGCAGGCTGATTTTGCAGACCGGGCAGACGGATTCCGTGGCGTGCAGCGTGTCGCCGTCGGCTCCCTTGTCGGGCTCGTTCACGATGATCCGGCCCTCGCCGTAGCGCAGGGCCAGCTCCACCGAGTCGGCCAGACGCCCCCGGATGCCGTCCTTGATGACCAGACGGTCGATCACGAGATCGATGGTATGCTTTTTGTTCTTGTCCAGCGCGGGGATGTCTTCCATGCCGTACAGCTGGCCGTCCACGCGCACGCGCACGAAGCCCTCGGCCTTCAGTTTCTTGAAGCGGTCGAGGTGCGTTCCCTTTTGGAGTTCCACCAGCGGGGCCATGATGATGACTTTCGTACCTTCGGGCAGGGCGAGGATGTCGGCGATGATTTCATCGGCGGCGCGCGCCTCGATGGGGCGTCCGCATTGTGGGCAATACATCTTGCCGAGGCGGGCGAAGAAGACGCGCAGGAAGTCGTAGACTTCAGTGACGGTGCCGACCGTGGAGCGCGGGTTGCGGCCCGTGGTCTGCTGTTCCAGCGAGATGGCGGGGGAAAGTCCTTCGATCTTGTCGACGTCCGGCTTGTCCATCTGCGGGAGGAACTGGCGGGCGTAGGCGGAAAGGGATTCCACATACCGGCGCTGGCCTTCCGCATAGACGATGTCGAACGCGAGTGTGGATTTGCCCGATCCCGAAGGGCCGCAGACGACCACAAGTTCGTCGCGGGGGATGTCGAGCGAGAGGTTCTTGAGGTTGTGCTGGCGCGCGCCCTCGATATGAATGGAGGAATGACTCATGAGGTTCCTTAGAAAGTCTGTCCAGACTGGGGTGTCTTGCGGGTGAATCGCCACTTCCGCCGAGCCTGCCGGAGGCGTGGCCGTTGAACTGTCTTATCCCATATGATTGTTGTCTTTCAGTGTCGTTTTCGCATGTGGGGCGAAGTCTTCCCGGCGCTCCTCCATGCCCTGCCGGTCAGATTGTTCCGGCAAAGGAGGCCGTCAGTGCGCACAGGCCCACGACGGCAAGCAGCGCCGGGAGCATGTTCGACAGGAAAATGCGGGTGATTTCGAGCATGTTGAGGCCGATGCCGATGATAAGCGTGCCGCCGACGGCTGTGAGCTCCGTCATGGTTGCGGGGTCAAGCCAGCTTTGGAGGCTGCCCGCGAGCAGTGTGAGCGCTCCCTGATAGATAAGCACGGGGATGGCCGAGAACAAGACCCCGAGCCCGTAGGCCGAGGCCATCGCCAGCGCCGCGAAGCTGTCGATGATGGTCTTGGAAAGGACCACGGCCCGATCGCCCCTGAGCCCCTCGTCGAATGAGCCGATGATGGCCATCGCGCCGATGCAGAACAGGACCGAAGCGTTGACCATGCCTTCGGTAAACAGCGGGTTGGACGACTTGAGCCGCCCTTTCAGCCAGTCCCCCACGCGGATGAGCCGGGCTTCGAGCCCGATCATTTCGCCGACGACCGAGCCGATGACGATACTGAAAATGACGATGAGGGGATTTTGCGTGAGCAGGGCCATTTTGAACCCGATGACCAGCACGCAGAGGCCGAGCCCCTGAAAGACAATGGCACGGACACGTTCCGGCAGGCGGGCTCCGAAGGCAAGCCCCACAAGGCTGCCGATGGTGATGCCCAAAGCGTTGATGATGGCCCCGAGAGGGATCATGCCCGTGTCTCCTCGTTGCCGTACCGTTTCAGCCATTCCCCGATTTCCTTCCTCGCCAGCGCGAGGAATTCGGGGAACACGGCCTGCACATCATCCGAGAGGCCGATATTCCACGTTACATAGTCTTTGGGCTCCACGCCGAGCACGAGGAGTTCGGATTTGGTTCCGAACAGCTTTTCGGCCATGCGCAAAGAGTCGATGAGGTCGATGTCGTGGATGGAGAGGCGTTGTTTGTCATCCTTGATCAGCGCGTCCTCGGTGAGCCGGTAGAGGGTCCCCGGCTTGCCGCCGCAGTGCACCACGTCGAGCACCAACAGGTGGGAGTAGCCCTTGAAGCTGTAGAAGATGTCCTGCGTGAACGTCCCCCCTTCGCGTATGGTCACCTGTTCCGGCCAGTCTTCCTTCATCAGTTCCTGTGAGGCGAACACGCCCACCCCGTCATCCGTGAGCAGCATGTTTCCTATTCCGAGCACCAGCAGTTTGTTCATGAGGGGGATCCTTGATCGGGGATGGAAGGGCGAGGGCTTGGGGAAGGGAGGGAGAGCTTTTCTGAAGAACCCCCATAAAGGGGGCAAGCGGCTTCTCCCTCCCTTCCCCAAACCCCATCCCTCCCTCTCCCAAGACGTTCGTGTTTATTGAATCCCTGTTCCGGAAGTGTACGGCTCATCGGGATCGGGGCATTGCCGGGAGTGAAGGTGCGGTTCGGAGGGAAGCGCATCCCCTCCATTTTCTCAGCAAAGGCGACTTTCTTCAAGTCTTTTCAGGAAAGAATCTCAACATGAAAAAGCCCCGTCCCTTGGGGACGAGGCTCATTGGGGGACAGCTTCAGTGCGGCACTTTGTGCCGGACAGCGCCGGAACCTGCCTCCGCATAAAAAAGTCTTGGGAGAAGGGGAGGGGCTTGGGGGAAGGGAGGAGGAAGCCGCTTGCCCCCTTCATGGGGGTTCTCCAGAAAGGTTCCTCCCCTCCCCCAAAAGAGAATCCACCGGCTACAGCTTCTTCACATCGGCATACCACGCGCTGGCCTGCTCAAGGAGCTTGGTGGCGCGGCTGGCGAGGGCGTGCGGATCCTTGATGTAGCCGTCGAGTAGCAGGGTGGAGTCGAAAAGGCTCTGGATCATTTCGGCAAGCTGCGGATCGTCTGGATCGGCCTTGGAAAGCTTCAGCATCGTGCGGAGCAGCGGATGATCGCGGTTGATTTCGAAAATCTTCTGCGGGATGGAGTCGTCCTTCTGCATGACGCGCATCAGGCGTTCCATCGAAGAGGTCACGCCGTCGTCCGGGGAAACGAGGCAGGCCGGACTGTCCGCGAGCCGGTGGGACACGCGGGCGTCCTTGATCTGGTCGCCGAGCACCTTGCGGATGGTCTCAAGGAGCTTGTCGAACTCGTTCATGTCCTCGTTGGACAGCGGCGCGGCCTTGGGCTGTTCGTCGGTGTCCGCGAAGGCGTCGAGCACGGCGCTGTCGGCGTGTTCCACGGCCTTGAAGGTGTAGTCCTTGTATTTCGCCAGCGTCTCCAGCGCGAACTCGTCGACGGGCTCATAGAGGTAGAGCACTTCGAGGCCCTTGCGGCGGAACACTTCGCTGTGCGGGTTGACCTTGGCGGCTTCGCGGCTCGGCGCGGCGACGTACCAGATTTCCTTCTGGCTTTCGCGGGCGCGGGAAATGTAGTCGTCCAGCGAGGTCAGGTCGTCGGCGTCTTCCATCGCGGAGGAGTTGAAGCGCAGCAGCGGGGTGATGCGGTCACGGTTGACGAAATCGCTGTAGCCGAGTTTGAAGACCTTGCCGTGCAGCTTCCAGAAGCTGTTGTACTTTTCCGCGTCGTCCTTCGCCATCTTTTCGAGGTGGGACAGGATCTGCTTGCTGATGGTCTGCGAGATCTTGCGCAGGACGATGTTTTCCTGAAGCGTTTCGCGGGAAATGTTCAGGGGCAGGTCCTCGGTGTCCACCACGCCCTTGAGGAAGGCGAGGTAGTCGGGGATGAGCTCCTTGTTTTCACGCTGGATGAGCACGCGGCGGGCGTAGAGATCCAGCCCCCAGTGCTCGCGGTACGCGCCGAAGTAGTCCTTGGTGATGTCGGGAATGAACAGCAGGGCGTTGAACTGCACCGGAGCGTCCACGGACAGGTGCAGCACGTCGAGCGGATCTTTCTGGTCGTAGGTCAGGAACTTGTAAAATTCGTCGTACTGTTCCTTCTTGATGGAGAACTTGGGCTCGCGCCACAGGGCGGGCGTCGTGTTCACGCGTTCGCCGTCCACGAGGATGGGGAAGGGGATGAAGCTCGAATGCGTGCGGATGATCCCTTCGATGCGGTATTTTTCCAGAAACTCCTTGTCGCCTTCCTTGATGAAGGCCCGGATGGTGGTGCCGCGCTTGATGTCGGCCTGATCCGGGGCTTCCTCCACGGTAAACGTGCCGGTCCCGTCGGAAATCCAGCGGTAGGCGGGGCCGTCGCCGGTGGCGGAGAGCGAGGTCACTTCAACCTTGTCCGCGACCATGAACACGGAATAGAAGCCGATGCCGAAGCGTCCGATGATGTTGGAAGCGTCGCTGGTCGTGCCGTCTTCGGCGGTCTGGGTGTGTTCCTTGAGGAAGGCTTCCGAACCGGAGTGGGCGATGGTCCCGAGGTTTTCGATCATCTCGTCGCGGGTCATGCCGATGCCTGTATCGGTGATGGTCAGGCAATTCTGCACTTTGTCCGAAGAAATCCGGATTTCGAGCGGCAAGTCGGCATCCCGGATGGCCTCGTGCTGCGTCTGGCTCTGGAGGAAGCGCAGCTTGTCCAGCGCGTCCGAGGCGTTGGAAATGAGCTCACGCAAAAAAATCTCCCGGTTGGAATACAGGGAGTGGGTGAGGATATTCAGAACCTTACGGGTTTCGGCACGGAATTCATGATTGGTGGTCTGTTCAGACATGGGAATCCTCCTGCAAAATCTTGGCCGGGATGCGCCCGGCGATCCAGCCCCAAAAATAAGTTTGCCTGTTGAATCGTCAAGGGGAGGGCAGCTCATGATAAGGTTTGAAAGAGTGGAGAGAATTGGGGAGGGGAGGGAAAAGTTTTCTGAAGAAAAGTTTTCCCTCCCCTCCCAAAACCCCACCTCTCCCTTTCCAAAGACTTTTGACTTTATCGAATCCCTGTTCGCAGGTTTTTGGGGATAGATTGCTGTTGGAGTAGCACCATTGCAAAGTTGAAGCGCGTTAGAGGGCGATGGATTCCAGATCGTCCGGGACGAAGAGGTTGCCGGAAAAATACTGGCGGCCTTCGGCCGTGTACAGCGTTTTGCGCTCGGGGAGGCGGGTGTCTTCGGTATGCCAGAGCACGAGATTCTCCACGCCGAGTTCCGTTGCCGTTTCGCAGGCTTCACGGACCGTGCTGTGGTGCTTTTCGTAGGGCTTGAAGCGGTCGCGGTCCGCATAGAGGCAGAAAGCTTCACTGAGGAGCCAGCCGCTGCCAGCCGCGTATTTCCGGCCTCGGGGCGTACAGGGTTCGTCGCCGAGGCAGGAGAGCTTTTTGCCGCTGTGGAGGCCCAACATGAAGCCAAACTGCTTCGCCTTGGTGGAACCGATGTCGAAGAAGGTTGCCCGGTAGCTTCCGAACGGGCTTTCCTCGCCGTCCCCGACAGGGACGATAAGGATGCGGTCGCCAATGTACTGCGTCATACTGGCGGGTAAGGTCATGTCCGCGACGGAGTGGACGACTCCGGCGAGTTCATCATGGCAATACAGCGTAAACGTCCCCTCGTAGCTTCCTCCCCGGATGTTCTGGGCAACGGAGCGGATCATCCAGATCATCCCGAAAAGATGATCGGTGTGGCAATGGGTCAGGAACGCGTGATGGATGTCGGAAGGCCGGATGCCCGCCCGTTCAAGCTGGGTGAAGATGGCGTTGCCGCCGCCGGCATCCACAAGCAAGGGCTCCTTGCCGTCAAGAAGGATGAAACACGTGTTGTAACAGCGCGTGGCCCCGGCGTTGCCGGTCCCGAGGACAATGAGTTTTTCCATGATATCCGCCGGAAGCGTTGTGATGGACAGTATGAAAAGAACCGTATGCGTCGCTCGCCGTCTGGCCAGCCACGGAATTCATTGCAAAGAAAGAAATACCCGCAAAGATGATAGAGAGAACCGCGCCGTTCCGCAAGAATGGGAAAACGGCCTTTTCCCGATCCCGAACAAGCCCCACCTCAAACGGCACAAAAAAAGCCGGACGACTCCGGCAGAACGTGTTCCTATCAGCAGAATGAAACGATAATACGCATAAAATACAGCCGATCAAAACGCTTTGAACCTTCTTCTTATCCCTTTCCTTCCATACGGCAGGACCTCCTTCCGCGCGGCCTCCCCGCCAGTC